>Ga0316608_1000245_pt1 | contig 28026 bp, 29 predicted proteins | sample MIS2016152B_MG_FD_207673 | JGI IMG/M metagenome (GOLD analysis project Ga0316608, IMG submission 207673) | Microbial mat bacterial communities from Middle Island sinkhole, Lake Huron, Michigan, United States - MIS.2016.152B | ecosystem: Environmental > Aquatic > Freshwater > Lake > Sediment...
TTGAACGAAACCAATTCAAGCACCGAAGTAGAAATACACCTTTATAATATGGTCATTCGGTTATTAAGACACATTTTGTAAATGTAACTATTCTTTTTGAATAATGCAAAAAGAAGTAAAAATTAAGCACTTTAGCTCCATGAATGGTTTCGTTCAACATGAGTTATAGTTCCGTCTAGTTGAGTTGACATTCCGACGCACATGAGTGATAGTTTCGACATACATGAGTGATAGTTCCATTATACATGAGTTGCAATGTTTCCATAAAATAAATATTTACTCAATAATGGTGAACGGTAAACTCAATATAGTTTTAAATCAAACAATTATAGTTGCAAGTTTATCAAAATATTTTAACATGATGGAAAAATCAATTTAAAAAACAGAAATTTTAGTAAAATTAACATTATTTTTAATTACAAATGTGGGTATTTATAAAGGTGCTAAAAAAATATAACATTATTTTACTAGACTGTTTTTATTTTTTGAATTATTTACTAACTAAATGATAAAAGGTATTTGAAAAATGGAAATATTTACATATATTTGGATAAAACAAAATATCTTTATTACAATATTTGGTACAATGTTGTACTAGAAGGTAATTATTAATTCATTAACAAATATAATATAATGGAACATCCATAAAAACGCTAATCACTTCAAAAGTGCTAAACGGTTACACACAAAGCAATGAAAAAATGAATTATATTAATTTATTTACACATGAAAAAAATATCAATTGTACTCGTATTTATAATTACTACACTATCAGCAATTAATAATTTTGCTTTCTCGCAATGTAAACAGCAATTTATTGAAAGCTACTTACCAAACGAAGGTATTTTTCTTAAAAGTTATACTACAACATTGAGAAAACCTAATCCATTGGAAGTATATAATAAAAAGTGGAGTTTAGTTTTAAATGAAAAAACTCATTACAGATTCGAATTGTATGATAATACTGGTTCAGATTGTAAAACAATTTTAGAACTTTATACAACAGGAATATCAGGTAATGATAGTATTATAAGTTCAACTTACGTCTCCGAAAATGATAGATATTATCCACAATTTGATTTTATATGCAAAAAAACAGGAGTTTATTACATAAATATGATGCTAAGTAAAGAAGTTGTTGCTGATACTATTTGTGGTGTTGTAATATTAAGTTTTGTTGGAAAAGGCAAGTGATGATTAAAGAATATTTATAATTGAATTTCTTCCTAATCCTAAATACTGTAATTAATTAATAATCTTTATAAATTTCAAATCAGAGAACTTTTTCACGATATTAGCTGAAATAGTTCGCATAACAATAACCTATTATTTGTTTATAATTATTTTAAATGAATGTCCGTTATAATCACAAAAGTAAAGAAACTTAAATAGAAAAATATGTCATCGCATTGCGAACTTGCTTAAATTGAAATACTAACGTTAAAAAAATAATTAGTTCTTTGAGTGTACAAAGTAATTTGATTTACCTAACTATTTCAATTAAAGCAAGATTTCTCCAAAATGACATTTGTTGGTGATGTACACGGACAATCATTTTATCTTATTATTTGAAATTAGGAAATTTAATAATCTTACTTAACCCTTGACGGATTTTTGCTTATAAAATCTTTCCAACTGTTAAACCCTTTTTCGTCAGTAAGTGCATTATTTTGGTAACTATGACAAACAGCAGCGGCTAAACCATCGGTGACATCTAAAAACTCTGGCATTTCTTTCATAGCCAAAATTCCTTTTAACATACCTGCAACTTGTTCTTTTGAAGCATTTCCATTTCCGGTAATAGCCTGTTTAATTTTTCGGGGAGCATATTCAAAAATTGGCATCTGACGACTTAAAGCCGCAGCAATTGCAACTCCCTGAGCACGTCCCAACTTTAACATAGACTGTACATTTTTACCAAAAAAAGGAGCTTCAATAGCAAGTTCGTCAGGATGAAATTCGTCTATTAAAAAAACAACTCTCTCAAATATTTTCTTTAGCTTTACATAATGGTCTGTAAACTTTTTCAGTTCAATAACACCCATCGTAAGCATTGTTAGTTTTTCTTTTTGTTTCAAAATTACACCATATCCAAGTATAGTTGTTCCGGGGTCAATTCCTAAAATTATTGTTTCATTCGGTTTCATGTTGCAATATTATGTAAATTTTCCAAATAATTTTAATTTAGATTTGTTTTCTAAAAAGAATTATTCATTTTTGGGTAAGATTTTAAGATTAATCAAAGTCATCAATAAAAAATATTTACATGAAAATAATATCATATAACGTAAACGGAATTAGAGCAGCACTTAACAAAGGACTTATAGATTGGATAAAAATTGAGAATCCTGATATTTTATGTTTCCAGGAACTGAAAGCACAACACGAACATATCAGTACATCAATATTTGAAAATCTAGGATACAACTGTTATTGGTTTCCTGCACAGAAAAAAGGCTACAGCGGAACAGGCATAATATCCAAAATTAAACCCGACAATGTTGTTTACGGAATGAATATTGAAAAATACGATTTTGAAGGAAGAATGTTAAGAGCCGATTTTGGTGATATTTCAGTAATTTCTGTATATCACCCATCTGGTACAAATGAAATAAGGCAACCATTTAAAATGCAATGGCTTGATGATTTCAGAACATATATTACAGATTTACGAAAATCAAGACCAAACCTGATTATAAGTGGAGATTTTAATATCTGTCGATTGTGGATTGATATTCATAATCCTGCACAACAACAAAATACGTCTGGTTTCTTACCTGAAGAGAGAGAATGGTTTCAGAAGTTTATTGATGATGGAGTAATAGATACATTCAGAGTTTTTGATGAAAAACCAAATAACTATAGTTGGTGGAGTTACAGAGCCGGAGCTAGGGCAAATAATAAAGGTTGGAGAATAGATTATAACATTGTTACAGAAAATCTTAAATCTAAATTATTATCTGCATCAATTTTACCAAAAGTCATACATTCCGACCATTGTCCTGTTGTTCTTCATATTGATTTTTGAAAGTAAATTAAACTAAATTTATTCTTTTTTAAAATATAATTTCAATAAATTCTATTACATTTGTAATATTTAAAGAATACAAGTAATAAGCAAACAAGTTTAATAATGTTATATTGCAATTCTTTAATTACAAAAATAATCAATTAATATATTATATACAACCTTAAATATTCAATTTATGAAAATAGAAGATGTTTTTAAATTTTTCGGTGAAGCAAAAATTTACGATTTAACACAACGTTTAAGTATCCATACTCCACCATGGCCAAGCTATATGCCTTTGCAACTTCAATATTTTAAACGTATTGCCGGAGCACACATGGGACAAGGTGCAAACGGACAAATAATTAAAACAAGTAACCATGTAGGAACACATATTGATGGCGAAATTCATTTTCACTCAAGTGGAAGAACAATTGGTGATACACCTTTAGATTTTTGGTATGGACCAGCAGCAGTTGCCGACATTTCTGATATGGTAGAAGACTACGATTTATATACTCCAGAAATGATAATGAGCAAAGTTGAAGTAAAAAAAGGAGACATTCTTATTATCAACACCGGATATAACAGATATGCATGGGACCAGAAAAAATCTGACGAATTACGATATTTTGTAAGACACCCCGGTCCATCACCAGAGTTTCACAAATGGTGCTTAAAAATGAAAATAAAATGGATAGGTGTTGATGCAGGTAGTGCAGACCACCCTATGAATACTATAATAAGAGATTGGCATCCAAAAGCATTTCGTGAAGCCGAAAAAAAAATAATTGATAAATACGGAAAAGGCTGGGACGAGATGTTTCCACCCGAAACTTATTATCAGGTAATGCACCTAAAACTTTTCCCAAGCGGATTAATTCATGCCGAAAATTTAGGCGGACAAATTAACGAACTAGGAAGTAAAAGAGTTTGGATTGGACTTTTCCCTCTTAGAGGTATCGAACTAGAATCATCAATGTGCCGTGTTATAGCTGTTGATGGTAACGAATAATAATTTACAGTATAACTAAAATAAACTTTGTCGCAAATATCAAAAGTCGCAATATTTTTATTAAAAAATTCGTCTTTAGGTATTTGCGATTCTTTTAAGTATATATCAATTTAATAAATATTAAATTATGGCAATAGCACACGAATTTGAATATTTGAAACCAAATACAATAGATCAAGCTATTGATTTGCTCGACAAGCACAAAGAAAAAGCCAAAATACTTGCCGGAGGAACTGATTTAGTCGTACTTATAAAAGAAGGTTATTTAACACCCGATTTTTTAATTGATTCAAAATCAATTCCCGAACTAAACAAATTAACATTCAGTAACAACGAACTATTTGTTGGAGCAAACGTAACTTTTTCTCAATTAATTGAAAATAGTGATGTAAAAAAACATTTTAAGGTTCTTTGGGAAGCAGCCGAAACTGTAGCATCAATAGGAGTCAGAAACAGAGCTACTTTAACAGGAAATATCTGCTCTGCCGTACCATCGCTGGATTCTGCTCCTGCTTTATTTTGCTTTGATGCAGAAATTCTTGTCAAAAACAAACAGCAAGAACGTACAATTAAAATAAAAGATTGGTTTACGGGACCAAAGCGAACATCGCTTAAATCAGACGAATTAGTTTTAGGAATAAAATTATATTTACCAAAATCTAATAATCAAAGTACCTACAAAAAACTAGGACGTTATTCTGGCGAAGATTTAGCTCAGGCTGGTGTAGGTGTTGTTGTAATGGAAAATAATCAGTATAAAATTTCATTTTGTGCTGTAGGTCCGGTACCAACAAGAGCATACAAAATTGAACAGTTTCTGAACGGAAAAGAACTTAATTCAGATAATTTGAAACAGACAAAAGAATTAGTGAACGATGAAATATCTCCAATTACAGACATAAGAGCATCAAAAGAATACCGAACACAAATGATAAAAGTTATGCTTGAAAGAGCATTACTCGAATCAAAAAATCTACTTGATGGAAAAGCCGTTCACTCTTCACCTATTTTGTAATTTTATAATAAAGAGAAAATGAAAAAAATAAATATAAAAATAAATGGAGAAAATCGCTTGGTAGTAGTAGAGCCGAACGATGTTTTACTAGATGTTTTACGCGACAAGCTTGGAGTTAAAAGTCCAAAAGCTGGTTGCGAACGAGGTGATTGTGGTGCTTGTGCAGTATTATTTAACGGAAAAAGCGTAAGAAGCTGTCTTGTTTTTGCAATAGAAGCCGATGGACAGGAAATAGAAACAATTGAAGGACTCTCAGTTAATGGTAAATTATCTGATTTACAAGAAAAATTTATCGAACACAACTCTTTTCAATGTGGATATTGTGCACCGGGAATAATTATTTCTGCAACCGAATTACTTCGCTCAAAACAACATCCTAATATTGACGAAATTAAAGAAGCAATTGCCGGAAATCTATGCCGTTGTACCGGATATACTTCAATTATTAATGCTATTGTTGATGTATCAAAAAAACAGTAAATTATGGATAAATTAAGATATATAGGAAAACCCGAAATAAGGGTAGATGGAAGAGAAAAAATGTCGGGAGCAGCAATTTACGCAGACGATATTGATTTTGGTCCCGATTTATTATTTGCAGAAATAGTTGAAAGTGAATATGCTCACGCAATTATTAATTCTATTGATACAAGTGAAGCCGAAAAACTACCTGAAGTTGTAAAAGTTATTACAGGGAAAGATTTTCCGTTCAAATTTGGTCTTTACATGAAAGACAGATTTATTTTTGCACAAGATAGAGTAAGATTTATAGGAGAACAAGTTGCGGTTGTAGTAGCTCGTTGTCCCAAAGTAGCAAAAAGAGCGGTTAAACTTGTAAAAGTTAACTACACACCACTTCCGGCTTTAACAAATCAAATGGATGCTTTGAAGGAAGATGCTCCACTTCTGCACGAAGGTTTAGAAAATTACAACCACGTACCATGGTTTTTTCCAAAACCAAAAACTAATGTTGCTCACTGGCGAAAAACTATAAAAGGTGATATTGAAACAGCTTTTGCAGATGCAGATTATGTACTTGAAGATTCTTATGAAGTTCCAAGATATTCGCATTGCCCTATCGAACCACATGTTGCAATAGGAAAATACGACCTTTCGGGAAGATTAACAATTTGGGCATCTTCGCAATCTCCACACACTCAGCGACACGTTTTTGCAGAAGCTCTCGCACCGCTGGGAATAACACATAAAGATGTTAGAGTTATTGCTCCACATGTAGGTGGAGGCTTTGGTGCTAAAGCCGGTGTAACAATGGAAATTGTTGCTGCAGCTATTGCAATGAAAGTACCCGGACATCCGGTAAAACTCCTATGGTCAAGAGAGAAAGAATTTTACAACACGTATCAACGACTTGGTGTAAAAACCAAACTGAAAATGGGTGTAAAAAAAGATGGTAAAATTACAGCAATAAAACACGAACTATACTGGGATGCTGGTGCTTATGTTGAATATGGTGCAAATGTTGTAAATGCAGTAGGACTTTCAGCAATTGGACCTTACAATATACCAAATGTTTGGATTGATTCTGTATGTATTTACACAAATTTACCTCCCGGTGGTGCATATCGTGGATTTGGATATTCAGAATTTTTATTCGGATTAGAATCACATATCACCAGAATAGCATTACATCTTGGAATAGACCCAATTGAAATGCGTAAAATGAATGCAATCCGTGAAGGAGATTTAACTGCTTATGGTGCTCACATGAATCGTAACGGTTTACTTGAAGCTATCGAAAAAGTTGAAAAAGAAATGAAAAGCGAAGACTTTAAACCTTCTTCACCAAACAAAGTTATTGGAAAAGGGTTTTCATTATTCTGGAAAGCTCCTGCAATGCCACCAAATGCTGCATCGTCTTGTTTTTTAAAGTTTAACGAAGATGGCAGCATGAACTTACTTGTATCGGGTATGGATATCGGACAAGGATATTTAACAGTAATGGCTCAGATAGCAGCAGAAATTTTAGGTGTTCCAACTTCTAAAATCAGAGTCGAAAATCCGGATACAGATAGAAATCCATACGAATGGCAAACAGTTGCTTCACATGTTACTTGGGGAAGTGGAAACGCTGTTCTAAAAGCAGCAATTGATGCACGCGAAAAAATATTTGCTGTGGTTGAACGAACACTTTTCATGTCAAAAGAATCACTTTATCTTGAAGATGAATGTGTGAAATGTAAAAACGACCCATCATTTGCACTTCCGTTGAAAAACTTTGTAATTAACGGAATAATGATGGAAGACGGAACATTTAAAGGTGGACCTATTTTAGGAAGTGGAGTGTTTTTGCCAGAATTTTCGTCAACCAAAGCAGACCCTGATACAAGTCAGGGTGGTCATCCTAATGTTCATTATACTGTTGGAGCTGCTTGTTTATTTTTAGAAATAGATAAAGAAACAGGTAAAATGAAAGTTCTTAAAGTTGTTGAAGCTATTGACTGTGGAAAAGCACTAAATCCGGACTTAGTTAACGGACAGATAATTGGTGGAATAGTACAAGGTTTAGCAACTGTACTTTATGAAGATATGCGTTACAGTGATAAAGGAAAATTGCTAAATGCAAACTTTACAGATTACAAAATTCCGACTTCTAAAGATATTCCAGATAATATTGTTCCGATAATTGTTGAAGTTGCACAGCCAGATGGACCTTTTGGTGCACGTGGAATGGGAGAACATACAATGTTACCAATTGCACCAATGATTGGAAATGCAATTTATGAAGCTCTTGGAGTTAGAATTACATCTATGCCAATAACTGCCGAAAAAGTATTTATGGCTTATTCAGAAAAAAAATAATAAATATGAAAGTCAGGTGAAATAGCCTGACTTTCTAATTTTATACAACTTATGTTTCAGCAAATAAAAAATAATTTTGAAAATTTTAAAACAGGTGATTGTTTTGTTATTAATGATGTATTTTTCAACTATCATCAATTTTATAGAAGAGTTTGTACAATATTTAATCTTCTAAATCAAAACAATGTCCAACCTAATGACGTAATTGTAATTTACACAGAAAATCATATAGATACTTATGCTGCAATAATAGCTGTTTTTTTTGCCGGAGCAACATTTGTTCCAATAAATTCACTACATCCTTCAGAAAGAAATAATTTAATTTTAAATCAGTTAAATATTAAATTAACACTATCAGCAAAAAGTGATTATTATAAATCAATACATACAAGTAAATTAGAAGATATTGATTTTGAACTAAATTTAAATTTCAGCAAAGAAAATATTGCATACATTTTATTTACATCTGGTAGTACAGGAATTCCAAAAGGAGTAAAAATTTCATATCAAAATATTGAAAGTTTTATTGTTGATTTTCATTCAGCTATGCCAAAACTAAACAATTTGGATAAGTTTTTACAAATTTATGATTTATCTTTCGACGCATCGCTACATTGTTATTTACTATCTCTTTATATTGGTGCAAGTATTTATACAGTTCCACCTGAAAAGGTTAAATTCCTGCAAGCATATAAGTTAATGGAAAAATATTCGTTAACTTTTACCAAATTTCCACCATCAGTATTAAGTTATTTAAAACCGTACTTTAATAAAATTAACTTAAAAAATCTTAAATACAGTCTTTTGGGAGGTGAAGCATTTCACGAAGATATTGCAAAAGAGTGGAAAAAATGTATTCCTAACGCCGAACTAAAAAATGTTTATGGTCCAACTGAAGCAACTATTAATACACATATTTTTGATATAGATATTAATAACTTGACAAACAAAACTTCAAACGGTATAATTTCTATTGGAAAAACATTTGGAACAAATAAAGCCATCATTATTGATGAGAGTGGAAAAGAACTATCAGTAAATCAAAAAGGAGAGCTTTGTCTTGGCGGAAATCAGATTACGCCTGGATATTTAAATAATGATGCAAAAAATAAGAATTCATTTTTCTATAAAAATATTGAAAACAAAAATATTCGGTTTTATAAAACAGGTGATTTGGCATATATTGATACAGAAGGAGATTGCATTTTCTGTGGACGAATTGATAATCAAATACAAATTCAGGGATATAGAGTAGAACTTGCCGAAATTGAAAATGCAGCATTAATGTTCGGTAAATCTTTAAATTATGCAGCAATATCTACTGAAAACAATTTGGAAACAACTGAGATATATTTGTTTGTCGAAAAATTTGAGGGTAATCAAAATGAACTTATTGAACATTTGCGAAAGTATTTACCTAGCTATATGATACCAACTAAAATAATTAATTTAGAACAATTTCCTTCAACATCAAGTGGAAAAATCAGTAAACAAGATTTGAAGAAATATTTATAATTACAATAATATGCTAAATGATAATGAAATAATATGTGCAATTGAAAAAAATTTGTTCGATTTTTATTCATTTATTAACGATAATAAAACATCTGTAAAATTAGATAATTCACTATTCATACACACAAAAAATCAGGTTTTTAGTTGGCCCAACTTTTTGTTTAAACAAGAAATATTAAAATCAATAACAGAACCTGAAATTATTAATTTAAAAGAATGGCTTTCAATCAACATCGCAACAAAAATAATTCTTAATAACCTTAATATTGTAAGTGTTGAAAATTATATAAAAAAATATAATTTTTTCCCTATTGCAAAATGGTCTGGAATGTATTTAAAACTTGAAAAGGATTTAGAAATAAACTTTACAGAAGGATTTGTAGTTGAAGAAGTAAGAACATTTGATGATTTAAAGATATGGTTTGAAATTGTTAATTCTGAAGTTCTGAAAAATAGTAATTTGAACTATGAAGTTATAAAAAAAATGTTTGCAGACGATTTTCTAAGATGTTTTTTAGGTAAATTATCTGATATTCCAGTTACTACAGCATCGGTATTTTCAATAAATGACTTTAACGGATTATATTTTATTGCTACAAAAAAAGAATTTCAAAACAGAGGATTAGGTTCGCAGACAGTTAAATCAGTAATTAACACTTGTTTAAAAGGAGCTTACAAAAACTTTATACTTCATGCAACAAAAATGGGCGAAAGTATTTACAAGAAAATAGGATTTAGAGAATATTCAAAAATTTATATCTTTACAACGTTGAATAAATAAAAAATATGAATCAGCAACAAATTACAGTTAAAATAATTGATATTATTTTCAATTTACTCGAAAATAACAAATTAATAATTACAGAAAATTCAAGTTCTGAAAATATAGCAGAATGGAATTCTCTAAAACATATACAGATAATTAACGAAGTTGAAAAACAGTTTGAAGTAAATTTCGATATTGACGATATTCTCGATTTAATTACGGTACAAGATATTGCAACTAAAATATTAGAACTGAAAAATGAAGCTCATTGATATAAAAAAAAATGAACTCGAAAATTTTCTTCTGTCAGATATTTACAAAAACAGTAAAAATATTCCGATAACCAAATACCGTGCAATTTCACAAATTAATAATCCTCGTGCTAACAATGAAGATGTTATACTGATAATTGCAGTAGATGATTTAAATCAAATAATTGGATTTATAGGTGCATTACCAGATAGATTAGCAGATTATCCCAGTATTAAACTTGCCTGGAACAGTTGCTGGTGGGTTGATAAAGCCTCTCAATCAAATACTTCGATGAAACTTCTTTTCAGATTTTTTTCTGTATGGAATTCCAATGTAATGATGCGAGATTTAACTGAACATACAAAAAAGATAATTCTCTCGATAAAAGGATTTTCAGCTATTAGAAAACTACATGGAAGAAAATACTTTTTAAGATTAAACTTGATTGATAAAGTTAAAAGTTTTAAAATCTTTTTCAGATTATCTGATAGCATTTTTAATTTTATAACAAATATTTACATGAAATTATTTGTTTATAAAAACATAGAAAGCAAAGATTTTTATTTCGAATTTTCAAATTCGTTGTCAAAAGAAGATTCTGAATTTATCAGTAAATTAAACACAACAGAGATTTTCAAAAGAAATGTTACAGAATTAAACTGGATTTTAAAATATCCATGGTTAGTTCAACGAAATGAGAAAGATACATTTGAAGAACGATATTTTTTTTCATCAGTAAAAAAAACTTTCTCTAATAAAATTATTTATGTTAAAGAAGTAAAATCAAAAAAGTTAATTGCTATTATTTTTATTAAAGAAATTAACAAAAATGTTGAAATTCCATATATTTATTTTGAACCCGAAAATTTGCCAATAGTTTCACAAATAATTCTAAACTATCTTATTAAAGAAAAAGCTATCAGTTTTCTTACATTTAATGATAACATTAATAATTGGTTATCAAAAAACAGGAAATCATACATTTTCATGAAGAGAATTGAAAAAGAATTTGTAATAAATGAAAAACTAAAACCTTATATTAATGATAATTTCAAATTTCAGGACGGCGAAGGAGATTATGTTTTTGCATAATTTAATATTATGAGAATAAAGCATTTAAAAAGAAGTCAGATTAATATCGAAAAATGGAACTATTGTGTAGAAAATTCGATAGATTCAATAATTTACTGTTATTCTTGGTTTCTTGATATTATTACTGAAAATTGGGAAGCTTTGGTTTTAGATGACTACAAAGCTGTTTTTCCTTTAACTAAAAATTCAAAATTTGGAATAAATTATTTATATACACCTGTTTATATTCAAAAAATTAAAATTTTATCAACTAATCAATTAACAAAAGATGATTATTTGTTGTTCTTTAATTCAATACCTAAAAAATATTTTCTTATAGATATAAACATCGAAATATCAAAATGTTTTATTCCGGAAAAATACCAAATTTTTACTTTTGATAACTATGAACTAAATTTAAATAAGTCATTCTCCGAATTGCAGAATAATTTCAGAAGAAATACAAAAAGAAATATCTCTAAAGCAATTGAAAATAAAATAATTGTTAAAGAAGAGAATAAATTTGATGATTTTATTAATATAAGAAAATCCAGAGCATTTGAAAGAAAAAATTCAACTATTAAAGAATTTCATTTTACTCGTTTAAGTAATTTAATTACATACTGTTTAGCAAATAAAACTGCTAAAATATACAACGCATACAATGCTCAAGGAGAATTTTGCTCTTCATGTATTTTCTTTTTCAGTAAAAATAGGATAATCATTTCGCATATCTCAACAGATAAGGGTTTTGAGGTAAATGCAAACTATCTGATTTTGGATACTTTTATCAGAAATTATGCAGAAAATGATTTAATTCTCGACTTCACAGGCTCTAACATTAAAGGAATTGCATATTTCAACGAAGGCTTTGGCTCTTCAAAAACTGAATATTACAGAATTTATAAAAATAAAATTACTGAACTTTATAAATTTTATAAAAAGCTTAAATTTTAGTAATAACAATAATAGAAAACAATGAAATATTAGTTAGAAAATTTTCATTTCAGACGATATGTTGTTGATAAATCAAAAATTATTTGTTGTTTTGTAACCGAAAAATATAAAGGATATTAATTTCATATTATAAATTTTATGAAAAAAGATAATTCCAAAAAAGCAACAAAAAAGGAGCAGGTAATTAAGGCTGCATCAGAAATTTTCAAACAAAAAGGCTATGAAAATACCACAATGAATGATATTGCAAAACATATACATAACGGTAAAAGTTCAATTTATTACTATTTCAAAAGTAAAGAAGATATTTTTCAGAATGTGGTTTTAATTGAAGCATCGCAATTTAGAACAATAATTATTAATGCAATTGAAAAAGAAAAAAATCCGATTGACAAAATAAAAACCTATATCACAACACGAATGAAAATTATTAAAGTTTACCAGAATTTTCATTTGGCTCTTAAAAACGAGAAATATGCTCATATTCATTTTTTTAAAAGACTAAATTCAATTTATGATAAAGAAGAAATCAGGCTTTTTAAAAACATACTCGAAGAGGGAGTAAAAAATAATTATCTGAAAAAAAATATTGATTTGTATCTTGCTGCTGTTGCAATTATTATGGCTATTAAAGGTATTGAAAGTAATTTTTTCAATATTGATAAAGAAATTGTATTCAAATACAGCATTGAAAATACAATCGAAATATTGTTATATGGAATTGTTAATAAATGATATAGTTAGAATAATGTTATCAAATTGAATTAGAACAATTTTATATTCAACCTGTTATATTTTTGCAAACAATACAGGTTGAATATATACAACAAACCCGTTTTTTTACTCAAAATAATTAAGAACATTAAAACCTCCTTCTTTGAGGTATCTGTCTTTTTTCATTAATTTAAGGTCTGACCTAATCATTTCCGCGACTAAATCCTGTAAAGAATATTCTGGTATCCAGTTTAACTCTGTGTTTGCTTTTGTAGCATCTCCAATAAGTAAATCAACTTCTGTAGGTCGGTAATACCGTTGATTTATTTTTACAACTTCGTCGCCGGATTTTACAAATTGAGTTATATCTCTAAACTTAGAATCGCTACTTACCTCACTAACAATGCCTATCTCATCGCTACCTGAACCTTTAAATTCTAGAGTAACTCCTACTTCACTAAAAGCCATGCGAACAAATTCTCGAACTTCTGTAGTTTTACCAGTCGCAATAACAAAATCGTCAGCCTTATTATGCTGAAGTATTAGATACATTGCTTTTACATAATCTTTTGCATGTCCCCAGTCTCGTTTTGCCGATAAGTTACCTAAAAAAATAGTTTTTTGCATTCCAAGTGCAATTTTTGCTACAGCTCTTGTAATTTTTCTTGTTACAAATGTTTCGCCTCTAATTGGTGATTCGTGGTTAAATAATATTCCGTTTGATGCAAATAATCCATAAGCCTCGCGATAATTAACAGTAATCCAATAAGCATACATTTTTGCAACAGCATAAGGACTACGAGGATAAAACGGAGTAAGTTCATTTTGTGGTACAGCCTGAACTTTTCCGTAAAGTTCACTTGTTGAAGCCTGATAAATTCTCGTTTTTTCAACCAAGCCAAGTAAACGTATTGCCTCTAAAAGACGTAATGTACCTATTCCATCAGCATTTGCAGTGTACTCAGGAGTATCAAAACTTACGTGAACATGACTCATCGCTGCCAAGTTGTAAATTTCGTCAGGTTGAATTTCTTGAATTATTCTTATCAGATTTGTTGAATCTGTTAAATCTCCAAAGTGAAGTATGAAATTACGATTTTGTATATTAGGGTCTAAGTACAAATGGTCGATTCTTTCGGTGTTAAATAGCGAACTTCTTCTTTTTAAACCATGTACAATATAACCTTTCTTTAAAAGAAATTCAGCTAAATATGCACCATCTTGTCCTGTTATACCTGTTATTAATGCTACTTTTGACATACTAATTATTTTATATTTAATATTTTAGTTATTTGTGTTTCTGATTTTACATTACTTGGATATTTAGCATTCTTTGCTGCAATATTACCATTTTTATCTAAAATTATTATATAAGGAATTCCTTTTATATTGAAATAATTTTTAATTTCTGCTTTTGCAGCAGAATCAAGTTTATAATTTAGACCTTCGTTTGAAACTTTATTTAGTGCATCAATCCATGCCAAATAAACTTCATCAGTTGAAATATATATAAATTTTACATCATTATCACTAAACTTTTTGTCTAGCTTAACTGAATAAGGCATTTCGTATCTACATGTTTTACACCATGATGCCCAAAAATTTATGTAAATAACTTTTCCTTTATTTTCTTCAATAATTGTTGATAAAACCAAAGAATCACCAGCAATATTGTACAATTTTGAATTCATAATATTTTCAGGAATAGGTTTACCCATAATATTTTTTGACTGTGAGAATGAATTTATTGATAAACAAATCAATAATATAAAGATAATAAGTTTATTTTTTTTCATAAATGCTTTCTTTTTAAGTTTTTATCATTTCACATTAACATGATATAATGAAAATGATAGTTTTCAATATCAATGTTTTTTTAGTTTAATCTGTTGAATAAAAATTCCGGCAATAATAAAAATTAGTCCAATTAAAGTTGTGTAAAATATTTCTTCTTTCAAAATTAGATTAATAAAAATAAGTGCCATAAATGGAGATAGATAAACAAGATTACTTATTTTTTCATTTGATGTAGCATATTGTAAAGCTTTAAGCCATAATACAAATGTAAATCCCATTTCAAAAAATCCTATGTAAATAGCAGAAATAAAAGATTTTGAAAACTCAAATCTTATATCTGAAAATAATAAAATAATTATAAGAGTGTATATTGTTCCAAATAAAAAGTTGTAAAAAAGTTTAATTATTTCGTCTCTCTTATCTTTAACATTCAATATCCAGAATAACGCCCAAATAATTGAACTTCCGGCTGCTAATGCTACACCAAATGGATTGTCTATTTTAAATTCAGTCAAATTTCCTTGTGTTGATATTACAAATACACCTATAAAGCTAACAAACAAAGCTATAATACTTTTTTTATATAATTTTTGTTTTAACAAAGGTGCCGACAATAAAACTAAAACAATGGGCCATGTATAATTTAATGGTTGTGCTATTTGTGCAGGTAGTAATGAATATGCTTTAAACAGAATTAAATAATATGCAAATGGATTTAAAAATCCGACAAATGCTGAATTTGCCAGTTCTTTTTTTGTTGAACTAAAGATAAGTTGTCCCTTCTTCTGAAAAATTATAATTATTGCAAGTATTATTGTTGCAACAAATGACGAAATAAAGAGCAACTGAATATAATCAAGTTCTTTAAGTGCAATTTTAAATGCAGTCGAAACTGTTGACCACAGCAATATTGCAGATAATGCAAATAAATATGACTTTTTTTGGTTTGACATTTATTTATTTTAAAATGAATTTGAAATATCTACAAACAAATTATACAAAAAAATAAAATACTTTGCAATTTTTTTTTATGTTTTCAAACATTTTATATTGTAATAATCATGTTTTCAGAACAATAAAAATAATAATTATAATCACAATTGTAAATATTGAAAAATGAAAATAAATTTGCATTATTAATTCTAACACACAATGCACACAATTGAACCTTTTTATAACTGGCGAAATTATTACATTTCTTCTGAAGATATAAATTCGCCTTTTTATAAATATCATAACAGTGAAGTTTATTATACACATACTGTTTATAATTATTACATTCATCCTCAATGGGATTTTTTTGACGCTGCTACTCTTTATTTGAAAGTACTTTATGCTGATTACGATTTACATTTTATTGTAATTGAGTTTATTGGCGAATGGAATGATTGTACACATCTTGATATAAAATTTCTGAAACGAAATGTTATCGAAAAGTTTATTGACAAAGGAATTATAAAATTTATTCTTATTGGTGAAAATGTTTTTAACTTTTTTGCTTCAGACGATTGCTATTTTGAAGAATGGTATCAGGAAATTGATGGTGGTTGGATTTTTGCTTTAAACTTCAGACAACATGTAATTAAGGAATTTAGAGATTATAATTTACACTATTATGTATATTTTGATGTTGATGAAAATGATGACGAAATTTTCTGGAGAACAATGACTCCATTAAAGTTATTTAATACAGTTGAACTGATAATAAATAAAAGAACAAAAGCTAAATATTATTTAGAATAATATTCTATTTTTGCAAATGTCTATGTCAAATTGTAATACAATATTTTGATTTTTATTTATAAACAGAAAATATATTTGCTTTGTTTTTTGTGTAATTGACATTTATCTTGTTTACTTAAAAATAATTATTAAATCATAAAATATATCTATAATGAAATTATATTCAATCGAAACCGGAAATTTTTTACTTGATGGAGGAGCAATGTTTGGAGTAGTTCCTAAAGTATTATGGAATAAAATTTATCCTGCTGATGAAAACAATTTATGTAACTGGGCTATGCGTTGCCTATTGATTGACAATGGCAAACATAAAATATTAATAGATTCGGGAATGGGTGATAAAGATGACGAAAAATTTAGAAGTCATTATTACTTAAATGGTGATTTTTCGCTACTGAGTTCATTGCAAAAAGCAGGATATAAACCCGAAGACATTACAGATGTTATACATACACATCTTCACTTTGACCATTGCGGAGGTACTATTAAATTTGATGAAAACCAAAACTTAGTTTCAACTTTTCCTAATGCTGATTTATGGGTTGGGAAAGAACATTGGGAACTTGCTGTAAATCCGAACAAAAGAGAGAAAGCATCATTCCTAAAGAATAATATTCTACCAATGCAAACATCTGGTAAATTAAGACTTATTGAAAAAGAAGGCGAAATACTACCTGATATTTTTGTTCATTTTTATAACGGACATACTCGCGGACAGGTTATTCCATCGGTTAAATACGGAGATCAATACATATTTTTCTGTGCCGATTTATTTCCAGCATCTGCACATATTCCAATGCCTTACATTATGGGTTATGATATGTGGGCTGAAGAAACATTACGTGATAAAGAACGTTTTTTCAAACATGCAATGACAAAAAAATCTGTACTTTTTTTTGAGCACGATATCTATAACGAATGTGCAACATTAATTCAAACCGAAAAAGGTGTTAAAGTAGATAAAACATTTAAATTGTCAGAATTAATGTAACATTGAAATTATAAAGTTTTAATTTATATATTTGATAAAATGGAAAAGATAATTTCTTGTTGTGGAATTAATTGTGCAAGCTGTGATGCACGAATAGCAACCATTAACGGTGATAATGAATTGAAGAAAAAAACAGCCGAAAACTGGAGAGTAACGTATAACGCTCCGCATATTACAGATGAAATGATTAACTGTACAGGCTGCCGAGAAGAAGGAACAAAGTTTGCACACTGTAGCAAATGCGAAATTCGTAATTGTGCAGATGGTAAAGGCTATAAAACCTGCGATGAATGTTCGGAAATCGAAAGTTGCAAAACACTTTCGTTTGTTCTTACTAATGTACCGGGTACTTTGGAAAATCTAAAATCACTGATTTAGAAATAATCAAATTCTAAATAGTGTTTGTAAGAAAACTATGGTATTTTCAACTTTAGTTGAATTGGGAGAGTATGTTTTTTACATTTCTGTTAATCTGAATTTTGCAGTAACTGTTTTTCCGTCTCTGTTTAATTTAAGTTTAATTTTCTGTCCTTCGTTTGAACGGAACTTAACAATAACATCATTATACGAATAATTTACAATATCAATTCCATTAATAGATTCAAACTGGTCGCCAACTTTAACTCCCGCATAGTAAGCAGGAGATTCTTTTCTTACTTGCGATACCTGATATAATGGAAACCCCGGTAGTGGAGTAATTATATCAATTCCACTCAAATTAAAATAAAATTTATCCGAAAAATTACTGTTTGGTTTAAGTGAAATTTTCAGATTACTATAATCAATTAAAACATTAAAACGCCTGAAAACTTCAGAACCTATACTTCCATTTCGGTCTTCAACATCATTCATAAGCGAAAAACGCACAGACGAACTATCGGGATATGATGTAGTAACATCTTCCAAAGTATATCTTCCTATTTGCAATGATTTAATTTTATTCTGCTTACCATATATATTTCCGTTTAATCCTTGTCCCAGATAAAATTCAGTTCCGTTTTCGGGATAATTAATATTTTCATCGGTTCCGGTAAAAAGCCAAAGGGCATCACTCGAACCGTTATCTATAAGCAGCTTTACATCGGAAGTTGAATCATTAAAAAATGTAACCGGCAAAACCATATATGGCTTACTGTTATACAATTCAATTGGAAAGGTTATCCATTTATTGTATTTCTTTTTGTATTCAAATGTTGATGGAGAATAGAACTTAATTTTTTGCTTTACATAGTCAATTTCTACAATAAAATTTTCAAAAATATCAAAACCTATTAAACCATTTATTTCTATACCCATTTGACTCGATAAATTAAATCTGTCGCGGTCTAAAACATAAACGCTTATAAATTGTCCAACCATATCTTTAATTTCCAGTTGGTTTCCATAAGTTATCCAAGCTTTTGAATCTTCTTCTTCGCCTAAACCGGATATTATGGTTTCTTTTACATATTCAAATGTTATGCTTTTATCATCTGGCAGTAATGTTATAATAGGAAACCGTAAACCTGTATCAAGTATAAAATTCAAAGAGTCCGAACCATTTATACTTATAGGAATTACAATTAAATTGCTGATAAATTTAAAATCTAAAATCATTTCGGTTTGTAACGAATCTTTGAAACCAAATTTTTTAGTGGTATTAATTTGCTGAGAATAAAGGTTAATTATTAATGAAATAAGAAAGGTTAGAGTTAGAACATTTTTTTTAAGTATTTCCATATTTTATATTTATATAAATAATTTTGATAAAATTTTGCATAAAACATTTAAATAAAACATTTTTGCATTAAAAGAATTAAGCAATAAAAATATAAAATAAAATGGCTTTAAATTACATTTGGATAAGTTTTTTTTTAATTGCCTTTGTGGTTGCTCTTGTAAAACTAATTTTCTTTGGTAATACTGAGATATTTAGTTTACTTATGAATAGTACTTTTACTAATGCAAAAACAGGTTTTGAAGTTTCGTTAGGTTTAACAGGTGCTTTAACACTTTGGCTTGGACTGATGAAAATTGGCGAAAAAGGTGGTGCTATAAACATATTCTCTAAGTTGATAAGTCCCTTGTTTTCAAAATTGTTTCCCGATTTACCAAAAAATCATCCGGCAATGGGTGCTATTATTTTAAATATATCGGCAAATATGCTTGGATTAGATAATGCTGCTACACCAATGGGACTAAAAGCTATGGAAGAAATGCAGAAAACAAATCCTGATAAAGAGACTGCATCTAATTCTCAGATAATGTTTTTTGTTTTAAATGCTTCGGGACTTACTATAATTCCGGTAAGTATTATGGCTGTAAGAGCACAGCAAGGGGCAGCTAATCCGGCAGATATTTTTATTCCTATTTTGATTGCTACTTTTTTTTCGACACTTGCAGGTTTAATTTCTGTTGCTATTTATCAGAAAATAAATTTATTTAACAAAGTTGTTATTGCTTATTTAGGTGGTTTAACTTTTTTTATTATTGGATTAATTTATTATTTCTCAAAACTCGAACAAGAACAAATTACCATAATTTCTAACTTTGCAAGTGCAATTATTTTGTTAAGTATTATTACTTCATTCATACTGTTAGCTATTTATAAAAAAGTTAATGTTTACGAGGCATTTATTGAAGGTGCTAAAGAAGGTTTTAGTGTTGCTATCAAAATTGTTCCTTACTTAATTGCAATACTGGTTTCTGTGGGACTTTTCAGAACATCTGGTGCTTTGGATATTATTGTACTTGGATTTAAAAACGTTTTTATGTTTATTGGCTTAAATACCGATTTTGTTGATGCACTCCCAACTGCATTTATGAAACCATTAAGTGGTAGCGGTGCAAGAGGTTTAATGATTGAAGCAATGAACACATTTGGAGCTGATTCTTTTGTCGCTAAAGTTGCATCAACAATTCAAGGTTCCTCTGATACAACATTTTATATACTTGCAGTATATTTTGGCTCTGTTGGAATTAAAAAAACAAAGTATGCTCTTACTTGCGGATTAATTGCCGATTTTTTTGGTATAGTTGCAGCAATTACAGTGGCATATATATTTTTCCATTAGGGTTACAAAAATTAATTTTTATGATTAATGAGAATTAAGAGTTAAAAATAAAAAATGAGGTTGTCATGCTGTAAGCTGGATAATCCGGTGATGCTGACCTGTATAATGGAACTATCACTCATGTGCGTCGGAATGTTAACTCAACTAGTTGGAACTATAACTCATACTAAAACGTCATCAAGTTTAGCGATAAAAATATGCATATGTCAGGTGTTTTCACCTGATATTCTACGCTTTGAGGTGAAAACACCTCAAAGGTGCAGTGGTGTTTTTGTTGTCGGTTTAGTATCATGTTATACATAATTACAAATCAACTAGTAGGAACTATCACTCATGTTATTCTTATTTATACCCGCTGAAGTATTAATGGTAAATCATAATATTCGGAATTACATCAGTAGGCTTCGGAATGATATCAGTGAAAACACATAAAAAACACAAAAAATTTAAGTAATACCGATTTTTTTGCAAATGGAAAGTGATTGTAAAGTTGAGGCAATTCGTGTCTATATTATACATAATCACAATAAAATATATACTGTTTCATATAAAATACAATCAATTTGGACAGTACTTTTGGTTAGAGTATTTTAAAAACATTGCATTTTGTACTTCCCCAATACATGTATCACTTTTTGAAATATAAAATATTGTAGTTACTTTTTGTATTTTTTAAAGAGAAACATAGCATTTGGAATGTTAAACAGCATTGTTTTTTTATAGTACATACCATTTGGACAGTACTTTATTGCCCTTTCCAAATGGATTTTATACTAAATTGTGAATATAATTTGGATTTCATTTTTTAACACGAAGTCACTAAGACACTAAATTAAAATACTTTGTGTCTCCGTGTCTTTGTGTTCAATTCTAAATTATTTAGACATATTAGTATATAACTAATTGATTTTACATCTCAAGCAAGTCCACAAATTTGTCTTCGTTAATGTGAATATCGTCTTCAACTATCTGGTCGAATGGATTTTCGAGTTGTTTCTGAATATTATCCAGACTTGTAAGAACAATACTCAGAATAACAGGCATAGTTAATAAAATTAATAAATTAAAACTACCCGCTATATAAACAAAAAAAGGTCCATAAACTATTGGAATAAGAAATATAAAAATATTACTGTATGTTCTTAAAGTTCTGGGTGTGCGATACTGAAAAATATGTTTCATGTTTTCGAAAGCATCAATCATTTTACTTAAATATTGGTTACATCTCGAAACTTCGCCACTTGCAACTCCTCTTTCTCTAAATTGATTTATGTGTTTAGAAAGAGCTGAAAAATGTGTATAAACTTTACGTTCGTTATCATCTTGCTCATTTAAACCACTTTTAAAAAGAATAGAAAAAGATTTCAGTAAAGTAAGTAACAACGCCTTTGATTGCATAATATTTTCTTTTGAATTATCGGTAGTCCAATCTCTGCTAGCTAAATACAACGCACGTCCATGAGCTTTTAACGAACTATAATGCTGTAAGGCAATTTCTCGGCGTTTGTAAGCACCATCAATTGAAAAAACTAATGGAAAAACTACTGCAATACCAACTATAGTCATTGGAAAATTTGCATTTATTCCGTATTTTTGACACAGTAATGTAGAAATAATTGATAAAATACAAACAATAAGTGTTTTAAAGTTAAATATTTGTCTAATTCTTAATATAATTTTCATATAAGCTAAATTTTATGTTACACAAATTTTATTTAATTATAAGTTATTTTTCTAAAAATATCAAAATAAAACTATAGTATTTCATTTTATTAGATATAAATTTGCAAAATGAAAATTACGTTAATAAATACTTCCGAGTATTCAGGAGGTGCTGCAATTGCCTGTAAAAGATTATTTAATGCTTTAAGAAATAAAGGTATTGATGTAAATTTTATTGTTCAGGAAAATAAATCAATTAATGATAGAATTATAAATATTAATTCACCAAAATTATCTAATTATAAGAATCTATTATATTTAGCAATTGAGAAATTTCATTTCTGGTTTTACGAAAAAAATAAACAAATAAGATTTAATTTTTCTACTGCTTTAACTGGAAAACGTTTCAGCAATCTACCTTTAATAAAGCAAAGTAATATTATACATCTTCATTGGTTTAATCAGGGAATGATGTCTTTATCAGGATTTAAAAAAATAGCTTCAAATAAAAATATTATCTGGACACTTCACGATATGTGGGCGTTTACCGGAGGTTGTCATTACAATGCAGATTGTAATAATTTTAAAAATGAATGTGGAAACTGCAAGTTCCTTAAAAGTCAGAAAGCAAACGATTTATCACATAAGCAATTTTTAAAAAAGCAACAAATTTATAACAATTGTAATATAACGTTTGTAACTTGCAGCGAGTGGCTTGCTGGTGAAGCAAAAAAAAGCAAATTACTCAAAAACTGTAAAGTAATAAATATTCCAAATCCAATTAATACCAATGATTTTAAGCCAATCAGTAAATATGAATCCAGAAGGAAATTTAGTATAGACGAAACCAAATATGTTATACTATTTGGTGCAGCATCACTAAAAGATAAGCGTAAGGGACTCAAATACTTTATTGAAAGCCTAAATATACTGAAAAGCAAAAATGAAATAAACGAATCTGAAATAATTATAGCTTACTTTGGAAAAGCAAACGACGAGCTGGTAAACATGACTCCTTTTAAAACCGTTAATCTGGGGTATTTATCTGAATTTAACGATTTGGCTAAAATGTATTCGGCTAGTGATGTGTATGTTACAACTGCTTTACAGGATAATCTTCCGAATACGGTTATGGAATCTTTATCATGTGGAACTCCGGTAGTTGCTTTTGAAATAGGTGGCATTCCACAAATGGTCGAAAATAAATATAATGGATATTTGGCAAAATCAGAATCATCTCAAGAAATTGCTGAAGGTATTAAGTGGTTATATTTTGCCGACCGTCAGAAAATATCAGATAATTCGCGTAATAAAGTTCTATACAATTTTTCTGAAGAAATAATTTCACAAAAGTATATAGAATTATACTCTACTTTTGATTAGAAATTATATCTTTGCACTAAATTAAACCTAATAAAATGACAATAGATATTCGTTATAAAACCGGTCAGTTTAAACTTGCATTTGTTTCTTTACTAGCACTTTTTGTTGGATTTATGATTTATTCGGTTATTGAAGGTATTGCTGAAAGCATTTTAGCTTTTATATTTTCTTTTGTATTTCTACTGACTTATTTTTTTCTGCTTTTAATTAAGCCATATTACTTTTATTACAATGATGATAAAACTAAACTTATAATCCGATTTTACCATTCGCATCCGATATTCAGAGTGTTTAAAGCTTATGAAATTCCGAAGAATATTATTTCGGGCTACCAAATCAGCAAATCTTTTTTAGGTTTAAGAAAAGAGTTGAAAATAAACATCGAACAAAAGAATAAAACAGGGGGATATCCACCTGTTAGTTTAACACTTTTAAGTTCAAAAGAACTAAAAGAATTAGAAAAATCATTGAAAAACTTAAGTGACGCAAATTCACGTAAGTAATGATTTCCCAATTCGCTGTTGTATAATTAAAACACTGAAAAAGAAATTTATACCAAAAGATGTTTTAATTATTACAATAATTTTTACCACTGATAGTAATTTATTATTTGTTTAACTATTCACATTAATGCTATCAAAAAATTCTTTAATAAAAATAATGATGTAAATTTTACTGTTTTTATAATTTTACTTATATAAAAAATATAACTTTGCAGTCAGATTTTTATATTATGAAAAAAACATTTTACTCAACCGTTTTAAAGTTATTTGATATTTTAGAAACAGTATTTACTATTGCTTTTGTTGTTAGCATGGCATTATTATTAAACGAAGAAGAATATTCTCTAAAAATTATTTCGGGTGTTTTGGTTCTTATAGCTGTATTATATTGGTTAATGTCGCTAGAACCTAAAAGCGAAAATGATAGCTTACTTAAATTGTATACATCAAAGGCAACATGGCTAACACTGTCCATAGGTGTTTTGGGTATTTTAATGAAACTACAATTCGACGAAAAAGCTAATCTTTTGCTTTTACTTGGTTTTTTAAGTATTATTTTTTCGGTTATTCTTAATATATACCTTTATATAAAAGAGAAAAATAAAATAAAACCAGCAGTGTTTGTAAGAGCTTCAATTTATATACTTATTTGTTTGTATTTATATACTCTGTAATATTTCGTAAAAATGAATTCAATACTTTTTAATAAAATTTTTCAACAGGCAATTAACGATTATCATATATCAGATAATATTGATTATCAATATGTGAATCCATTTGTAACAAGTAGTCTTGAATATCTTTTATACAAGAAATGCTGGATTGATACAGTTCAGTGGCATCTCGAAGATATTATCAGGGCTACTGCAATTAATCCTGAAATGGCTTTAAAATTAAAGCGACGAATTGATTTATCAAATCAGGACAGAACCGATTTGGTAGAACAACTTGACGAATATTTTTTTGTAAAATTTGAAGATATTACAGTAAGGTCAACTGCAAAACTTAATACCGAAACCCCAGCTTGGTCTATTGACAGATTATCGATTCTTAATCTTAAAATTTTTCACATGAGTGAAGAAGCTAACCGTACTGATGCTACCGAAGCTCATAAACAAAAATGTAGTTTGAAATTAAATGTATTAAATCAGCAGTTTAAAGATTTATCATTAGCAATTGACCAATTGTTTGAAGATATTTTGAATGGAAACAGAATATCAAAAACCTACAAGCAAATGAAAATGTACAACGACCCCGAACTTAATCCCATTTTACGTAATACAACAGACTAATTATTTTAATGGACAAAATTCTGGTTATCAGGTTTTCAGCATTGGGCGATGTAGCTCTTACGGTTCCGGTTATAAAACAAGTTCTGGCTGAGTATAAAGATACTACAATTGTTTTTCTGACAAAAAAAACATTTATACCAATTTTTGGAAATACCGAAAGACTCGAATTTGTAACACCTGATTTAAAAAACTATAAAGGTTTTGTCGGTTTACTGAAATTGTTCCGCGAAATAAAAAAGCAACAGAATATTAGTAAAGTAATAGATTTGCATGATGTTTTGCGAACCAAATTATTAAGGTTCTTTTTTATGTTTTCTTTTGTAAAAACTTACAAAATAAATAAAGGTCGAAAACAAAAACGGAAAGCAACCCGAAAACATAATAAAGAGTTAAAACTACTAAAACATTCATCAATAAGATATTTTGACGTATTTAAACAAGCGGGATTAAAAGTTACTCCAGATTTAAACTATATCAATAACAAAGAGTTATATTCACAAAATATCAATGAAAATATAAAATTCAAAACTAAAAACATTGGTTTAGCACCTTTTGCTTTCCATAAACAGAAAACGTATCCTGTCGAGATGATGGAAGTTGTTGTAAAAGAGCTAAACAACAGAGATTTTGGCATATACATTTTTGGTGGTGGAAATTTAGAAAAAGAAATTGCCGAAGGTTTTGAACAAAAATTTGAAAATGTGGTTTCGCTTGTAGGAAAGTATGATTTAAATACTGAATTACAAATAATAAAATCTCTAAATATTATGTTGACTATGGATTCTGCAAATATGCATCTTGCAACTTTAACAGGAACCAAAACTATTTCTATTTGGGGTGCAACACACCCATATTTAGGATTTTATCCTTACGGAAATTTGCATGAGAAAATATTTATACAAATATCAGAAAAAGAATTAACTTGCAGACCTTGTTCGGTATTTGGAAAAAAAGAATGTTACAGAGGCGATTTAGCATGTATGAATAATATTGAACCCGAACAAATTATAAAAACAATAATTCAGAATATTTAAATAATATGAAAATAACACGCAGCGATTTGGAATTAATGGCTCCCGTAGGTTCATTTGAAACTCTTGCCGCAGCAATTCAGGGAGGTGCAAATGCAGTTTACTTTGGAATCGAACATCTGAATATGCGTTCAAAATCATCAAATAATTTTACAACCGAAAATCTAAAAGAAATAGTTTCGGTTTGTAACGAACATAATGTAAAAACTTATCTGACTCTAAATACAGTTTTATACGACCATGATTTAAATTTGATGCGTCAAATTATTGATTATGCCAAAGAATACAAGGTTACTGCTATAATTGCGTCTGATATTTCGGTTATAAGTTATGCAATTGAGCAAAATGTAGAAGTTCATGCTTCTACACAACTTAATATAAGTAATATCGAAGCTGTTAAATTTTATTCAAAATTCTGTGATGTAATAGTTCTTGCCCGCGAATTAAGTTTAAAACAAGTCAAACAAATTACAGAAACTATTGAAAAAGAACAGATAAAAGGACCAAAAGGAAAGTTGGTTGAAATAGAAATATTTATACATGGTGCTTTATGTATGGCTATTTCGGGCAAATGCTATTTGAGTTTGCACGAAAATAATTCGTCAGCAAACAGAGGTGCTTGTTTGCAAACCTGCAGAAAAGGTTATATTGTTACCGAAGTAGAAACAGGTAATCAGCTTGAGATTGATAACGAATATATTATGTCTCCAAAAGATTTATGTACTCTTCCATTTATTGATAAGGTTATTGATGCCGGCGTTAAAGTTTTGAAGATAGAAGGCAGAGCACGTCCACCTGAATATGTAAAAATTGTAACTCAGACATATAACGAAGCTATTAATTATTATCTCGATAATTTTTTTACAAAAGAAAAAATTGATTTATTGATGAGTAAACTCGAAACCGTTTTCAATCGTGGTTTTTGGGACGGTTATTATTTAGGACGAAAACTTGGTGAATGGAATAATGAATACGGCTCAAAAGCAACAAAACGTAAAAAATACATTGCTCAGGCTACTAATTATTTTGCAAAAATAGGTGTGGCAGAGTTTCTTGTTCAAGCAGGTGATTTGAAGTTAGGTGATGAAGTATTAATAATTGGACCAACAACTGGAGTACTGGAATTAACAATTGACGAAATAAGAAAAGATTTAACGGCAACAGATTTAGCTACAAAAGGAGATATTATTTCTATACCAGTACCCGAAAAAGTTAGAAGAGCAGATAAATTATACGTTCTCGAAAATGTTTTTTATTGATGATTTCTAAAATAAACTTGCCAAAGTTCATTCTTTGGCAAGTTTATCAATGAAATGTAAAACATTAAATGATGTATAAATTCAGAACTCCTGCCCCTTATTTTATATTTCAATTACTTACAAAAATTAGTTCGTAAACAAAAAAGTTGCATATTTGCAAAAAAAAGATTGATCAAA
>Ga0316608_1000248_pt1 | contig 27697 bp, 26 predicted proteins | sample MIS2016152B_MG_FD_207673 | JGI IMG/M metagenome (GOLD analysis project Ga0316608, IMG submission 207673) | Microbial mat bacterial communities from Middle Island sinkhole, Lake Huron, Michigan, United States - MIS.2016.152B | ecosystem: Environmental > Aquatic > Freshwater > Lake > Sediment...
CCTCCAACAAAATGATTTATTGCTTGAATACAAAAATTTTGGCGGTGGGTTTCTACTTCGTCCAAGCCATCTAATAGAGGCAGTATTTTTTGTGTGGCGAGCCACTGTTTACCCACAGCAGGAGAGATGCCGTATTTGAACTTAAGTTGAGCAATTAACCAATCGGCTATCACCCCGGATTCCGCTTTCCAAGTACCGAGTTCAAACAGCACCGGTACTGGTAAACTAGGATCTTTTTCGGCGCGGGAAACTAACACCAGAGCTAATTCCAGCAGTGTAGTGGTTTTTCCTGCACCCGTGGCTCCCAAAATGACCAATTTACCACCGGTGCGATCGAATACTTTCGCAACGCTGGCTTTGGGAGGAAGCCGAAAACTAGGGCGGTGGCTCATCTTCACTTCCACATCCCAACAGCGACTGACACCAGGGGGCGCAGCCTCTTGACAGAGGTTTGACAGCACAGCATTGTGCAAAGACTGCGATCGAGATGCTTTGACTTCCCGCTTCACTTCCGAGAGTAATCGATCGCGAGGCGGTTGTAATCTCAGAGGAATCAATGTTGACATTTTAGTTACTCGGCTCAACCTCACCCTGGATGCTTACTTTGCCAGATTTACGCACAACTGGCTCACAGCAACAGTATCATAATCTGATCAGTCTGAACAACCAGTCCCTAATGGATATTTTACAGAAAATTAACAGTCTGGCATCCCTGTTTTTCAACAAAAATTATTAACATAGATCAAGAGGTATAAATATATGTCATTAAAAACTAGCCAAATCATCATCATCAGCTTAGCAGGTCTGTCAACTGCGATCGGAGTAGCCTGGGCCACCATACAGTCGGGTTCGATGGAAGTCTCCAATCCTCCCCTGACAGAATCGCCAGTATCCGACAAAAAAACGATTTCAGCGGTGCCAACAACGAGCCCCGAATCTCAGAAATCGGAACCTCTGGAACCAAAAAAAGAGGCCATCGAATCTCAGAAATCCGAACCCCAACCTGCAACAAACTCCCCAGTTGAATCTTCGCTAATCGCAGGAGTCTCGAAGCCAAAAGTTGAGCCGATAGTTGTCACACCTCCAAATTCGGGCTGCAAAATCAGTATGGCTGTAGTCAACGATCCTAATCCACCGCTGAATGTGCGATCGCACCCACGAGTAGCCGACAGCAAAATAGTAGGAACACTCAAAAATAATACCTTTGTTTCTGTCGCCCAAGAACAAAACGGTTGGCTGCGAATTACCGAACCTCCCGGTTGGATTGCGAAAAACCGCACCGAAAGCAGTTGTCCCAATGTCAGACAGCAGATTAATTTTCGGCCGGGAGGAGATGCAGCAATTGTTAAAGGTAGAATTATTGGTGGCGGCGGTCATTCTTACATAATTCGCGCCACCAAGGGTCAAACTATGACTGTTCGGAATAGGAAAGATGTTTTTCCGCAAATTATGACTCCTAACGGCAAACTTTTGGCTGGAGATCCTTATAAAGACAATCCAACTGAGTGGACGGGAAAAATGCCTGTTACTGGCAATTACACATTACAATTAGACTCAAATTTCCGGGGATTTGAATACGAATTTTGGGTGCAAGTGCGATAATTTTCCAGGTTGGTAGTAAGGAATTCATAATTATGTCATTCTGAGGGAAGCGAAGAATCTCCCTCGTTGCGAGTGCGATAATTTTCCAGGTTGGTAGTAAGGAATTCATAATTATGTCATTCTGAGCGAAGCGAAGAATCTCGCTCGTTGCGAGTGCGATAATTTTCCAGGTTGGTAGTAAGGAATTCATAATTATGTCATTCTGAGCGAAGCGAAGAATCTCGCTCGTTGCGAGTGCGATAATTTTCCAGGTTGGTAGTAAGGAATTCATAATTATGTCATTCTGAGCGAAGCGAAGAATCTCTGAGATTCTTCGCTTCCCTCAGAATGACAGACACAATAGCTGCGTAAGTCCTGACTTAGCAAATTAAGGAATCGCCGAAAGCGAGATATCAAGAATCGCAAATTTCTGCCAATCTTCGGAATCAAAGTGCCACCACTCTGTTGTGATACCAATAAATCCATGTTTTTTCATCGCATCTTCCAGCAATTGACGATTTTTCCGAGATTCCGCGCTGCCTCCTTGGTAATTTCTGTGCGCTTTTGTGGTAAAATCATCAAAGGGTGTGGGCATTTCTAATTCTTTGCCAGTGCGATCGACTAAAGTTAAATCCACAGCAGCACCGCGATTGTGCCGCGATCCCCTAGCAGGATTAGCAACATAGTTTGGATCTGGCATAACTTCCCACATTTGTTTTGTAACAGAGAAAGGCCTGTAACAATCGTAAACTTTCAAACCCAATCCGATTTTTTCTAAATCTGTTTGAACTAGCGCTAACTTTTGAGCAACTGAATTTCTCAAGGCACATTTCGCGATCGGGTACATTTTTTGTTTCAAGAAATTGTTAGCCGTGGCGTAGCGAATATCAAGGCGAATGTTGCGGTTGACGGTGCGGATATCAACAAGTCGCGCCCAACTGGGAAGTTGACTCAGGAGAATACTTTCAGGTACGATCTGGGTTGGTTCTGTTTGGGAGATTTGCACTTGTGGCGGCTCCTCGGCGCGGACAAATGTTGGATGGTGCAGACCGATCGCACATAGCAACACTAGGATAAATGCGATCGGGTATTTTCCAAAACGATTAAATTTCATAGCTGTTCTGATGGTGAGTCTTGGAGAATAGATTGAGGTCGTTTTTCTGTGGTATAATCAATATTAGGTAGTAACCGTGACAACAAGGGGAGCTATGAAAACTGCAATTTCACTTCCAGATTTAGTTTTTGAAGAAGCCGAGGCATTGGCTAATCAGCTAGGGCTATCACGCAGTGAGCTTTATACAAAAGCATTGCAGGCGTATGTGCGGCGACACAACCGTGATCGAATTTTGAGCAAACTAAATCAAGTCTATTCTGAAGAGTCCTCTGAATTAGATCCTGTCTTGGCAAAGATGCAATTTATGTCCTTACCCCATGAGGATTGGTAATGTATCGCGGAGAAATTTGGTGGGCAAACTTACCCGATCCAGTTGCTTCAGAACCTGGATATCGTCGTCCAGTCTTAATTGTTCAGGATGATACTTTTACTCAGAGTCGTATTAGCACTGTAATCGTCGTCATCATTACTTCTAATCTGCGGTTAGCGTCAGCACCAGGTAATGTCTCGTTACCGAGTAAAGCCACAGGTTTATCCAAGGATTCTGTGGCTAATATTTCTCAGCTTTTTACTGTGGACAAAACGTTTTTAATTGAGTGCATTGGCACAATACCACAGTATTTACAGGAAGAAATAGATGAAGGATTACGATCGATATTGTATCTTTAGTAGGAAATTCAAAATGTTTTTAAATTCCCAAGCGCTGATACACTAAATCTAAGTGTCTCAATTGATACTGCGGATCGAAACAATCCTCAATTTCTTTGCTCGTCATCTTAGCTGTTACCCGCTCGTCCTTAGCAATTAAATTGTAGAAATTGCCGCCCGGTTTGTTCCAAGCTTCGTGAGCACAAGATTGCACAATTGTATAGGCGTCTTCGCGACTCGTGCCTTTTTCTACTAAGGCTAACATCACGCGCTGGCTGAAAATGACTCCGCCGTAAAGGTTCATGTTTTGTTTCATGTTTTCGGGATAGACTAGCAGGTGTTTTACTAAGTCTGTGGTTTCTACTAACATGAAGTGGGTGACAGTGGAACTATCGGGCAAAATCATCCGTTCTACGGAACTGTGAGAAATGTCTCTTTCGTGCCAAAGCGCCACGTTTTCTAAGGCTGCGACGGCGTTGGCGCGGACGATTCTTGCCATTCCTGTCAGTCTTTCCGATCGAATCGGGTTGCGTTTGTGCGGCATGGCGGATGAGCCTTTTTGCCCTTTGGAAAAGAACTCTTCGACTTCGAGAACATCGGTGCGTTGCAGGTTGCGAATTTCTACTGCAAAACGTTCGATCGATGCGGCTAAAAGTGCTAAGGTTTGGACGTATTCGGCGTGTCGATCGCGCGAAATGACTTGAGTCGATGCGGTATCGGGTTCGAGTCCGAGGTTTTGACAGGCGATCGCTTCAATGCGCGGGTCAATATTAGCATAGGTTCCGACTGCGCCGGAGATTTTGCCGACTGCTATGGACGATCGCAAATTCACTAATCGGGCGCGGTTGCGAAAGACTTCGGCCAGCCATCCTGCTAGTTTAAAGCCAAAGGTGATGGGTTCGGCGTGAATTCCGTGCGATCGGCCAACCATCACAGTATTGCGGTGTTGTTGGGCCTGATAGCGAATAGCTTGGCTCAAATCTTCGACACGTTCTAACAAAATATTGACGCTGGCGACTAATTGCAGCGCCAAAGCGGTATCGAGCACATCGGAACTGGTTAAACCGAGGTGAATGTAGCGGCCGGCATCGCCTACATATTCGTTGACATTTGTCAAGAAAGCGATCATGTCGTGGCGGACTTCGGCTTCAATTTCGAGGACTCGTTTGGGGTCAAAATTAGCCTTAGCTTTGATTTCTTCGACGGCGGCGGCGGGGATGTAGCCGAGTTCGGCTTGAGCTTCGCAGACAGCAATTTCTACTTGTAGCCAGGTTTTGAGTTTGGCGGTTTCAGTCCAGATGTTGCCCATTTCGGGCAGAGTGTAGCGGTCTATCACGGTTGAGCTAGGGGAATGCGATCGTCCTAATTGTACATCTGTGAGGGGATGCGAGAGCCATAGGACTTACGCATGGGCCCAGAAACCGGGTTTTTACCAAATCTGCGGGCTACAACTCGTATTTTCGTAAAAAAAACCGCATGGGGCCCAGAAACCGGGTTTTTACCAAATCTGCGGGCTACAACTCGTATTTTCGTAAAAAAACCCGGTTTCTTTGGTTGGAGTGCAGAAACTAGGTTTTTGTATTTTTGTAGTTTGGGCGATCGGCTATAATATCCTAAACCTAGTTAGCTGGCATCACTCATGCCTAAAAAAATCAGAGAATTAAAAAGCCTATTATTAAAAGCAGGCTTTACTTACAGACAGGGAAAGGGCAGTCACACCGTATGGGAACACCCTTTATTACCTGAAAAAATTACACTGTCAGGTAATGATGGCGATGATGCACCCAATTACCATGAAAAAAGAGTAATGTCCGATTTACAGAAGCTGAAGGAGATAGAAGAATGAATAGCCATTATAGTCTCATTATCCAGTGGTCAGAAGAAGATCGACTTTTTGTTGTCAGCTTGCCGGAGTTTACCGATGTCATGCAGCCTTGCACTCACGGACACACTTACGAAGAAGCCGCAAAACACGGACAAGAATTGTTAGAAACATTGATTGAAATTTATCAAGAAGATGGCAAAACTCTACCGGAACCTCAGACATTGGGGCAACGATTACAGATAGCATAAAACTAAATCATGGAGGCAAATTGGCAAAATCGAAGCAGAGGAGACAGAACCATGAAATATACAATCGTTATCCAATGGTCAGAAGAAGATCGATGCTTTGTCGTATTTTTGCCTGAATTTGAGGATGTAATGCAGCCGGTAACTCACGGAGATTCTTATGAAGAAGCTATCTACAATGCGCGAGAGGTACTGGAGTTACTAATCGAGAGTTGTCAAGCTGAAGGTAAACCATTGCCAGCAACTAAGAAGCTAGAACGATTATTTCATGCTGCATAAATTTGTTAAGTGCAATATCAGTCAAATATGGAATAAGTGCAAAGCCGATACACTCTGCCAAACGAGGCGGCACGGCATTTCCAATTTGCCACATGGCCTTTTTCATTGAACCTTCAAAAATAAATGAATCCGGGAAAGTTTGCAATCTAGCCATTTCGCGAGCAGAAATCACGCGGTTGAGATAAGGATGAATATGAGTGCCACCGTGATTTTCTTTAACAGTCATACTGGGTTTGCCCGGATACTGTCGCTTGAAAGCATCGGCGTAGCTTTCATACAAAGAACCGCCGGGTAGAACTTTAGCAAGTCTTTCCATGTACTCAACAGAATGACGAGTCCATTCGTGGTTAATTTCTGGGATGGGAGTATACTCTGGTAAATCATCAATTGCTGACTCGATTGCTTTGTATTGTTCGGGCAACAATTGCGATTTGGGATAGGGATTTTGCATCCCAAATCTGTTGGCAATAAAAATGGCTCGCGGGCGGATTTGCGGGACTCCATAGGTTGCTGATTCCAGAACAGCAACGGACATATGGGGATAGCCAATTTCCTGAAAAGCCTCGCAAATGGCTTGCTTAACAGCTCCTTTTTGGATAGTCAATATTCCGGGTACATTTTCCATGACAACATACCAAGGACGTATTTCAGAAACAACGCGCACAAACTCTCTAAAGAGGCGATTTCGAGGGTCGTTGGGGTCGCGTTTTCCTGCAACTGAGAAGCCTTGACACGGTGGCCCACCTACAACAACATGAACTTCGGGCGAACCAATTTCAGCGAGTAACTTTTGAGGATTTAAGTTGTTTATGTCCTCGCATAAGTGATGGCAATCAGGGAAGTTTTTTGTATGAGTTGCCGAGGCGATGGGATTAATTTCAACGCTTGCTACTGGTCGAAAACCTGCTTGCAATAAACCTTGTGTCATGCCGCCCGCACCGCAAAAAAGATCGACAAATGTATAGTCTGATTTTGGCAGTGACTGAGATTCAATATCAATGAATATCTTGTAAGGATCGCAGTCATTTGATTCTAGTTCGCGTTGGATGCGTTCGTAACGCCCTAATTTTGCTTTTTTCTGCTTTTTGGCAGGAATTAATTCTTCTTCGTTTGAGAACAAAGACAGTTGTATTGCTTCCATTTTATATTTTTTTACTGCATTCTATCTGATGTTACCCATTGGGGGCACAGTGTAGCGCTCTATCACGGTGGGAGTTGGGGAATGCGATCGTCCTAATTGTACATCTTTGCGGGGATGCGAGAGCCATAGCACTTACGCATGGGGGCCCAGAAACCGGGTTTTTTACGATAATACTTTGTTGTAGCCCGCAGATTTGGTAAAAACCCGGTTTCTCAAATCAACTCGGTTTTTGTCGTTTGGGCGATCGGCTACAATATCCTAAACCTCATTAGCTGGCATTCTGCTCTATTCGCGTATAACAATGAATAGCCATTACAGTCCGATCATCCAGTGGTCAAAAGAAGATCAATTTTTTGTTGTCAGTTTGCCTGAGTTTACCGATGTCATGCAGCCTTGTACTCACGGACACACTTACGAGGAAGCGGCAAAACACGGACAAGAATTGTTAGAAACATTAATTGAAATTTATCAAGAAGATGGCAAGCCTCTACCAGAACCTCAGACTTTGGGACAACGATTACAGATTGCGTAAAGTTATTGTACAATATCTGCTACCATTCACTTATGCCTAAGAAGATTAGAGAATTGAAAAGCCTATTGCTAAAAGCAGGATTCATTTGTCAGCCAGCAAAAGGCAGTCATAGTAAGTGGAAGCATCCCAAATTAGCCAAGGCCATTATCATAGCTGGTAAAGACGGAAATGATGCTAAACTATATTTAGAGAAGTTAGTCAACGAAACACTTGAGGCGCTAAGGCAAATCGAAGCAGAGGAAACAGAACCATGAAATATACAGTTGTTATCCAATGGTCAGAAGAAGATCGGTGCTTTGTCGTGTTTTTGCCGGAATTTGAGGATATAATGCAACCAGTAACTCACGGAGATTCTTATGAAGAAGCTATCTACAATGCGCGAGAGGTACTAGAGTTACTAATTGAGAGTTGTCAGGCTGAAGGTAAAGCATTGCCAGCAACTAAGAAGCTAGAACGATTATTTCAGGCTGCATAAATTTCTTCAAATAAATATCAGTCAAATATGGAATAAGTGCAAAACCGATGATCGAGTATAGTCATATTTCAAGTTTCGCTCTTAATCACCCAGTGACTGATAGCACCAACTTGGACGCCGCAGGAGATTGAAGGTATCTAGATATCGAATGCGATCGGGTTCTGCGACTGTAGCAGCGGCTTCATTCAATAATCCTTGACGGCAATCTACGTTCCACAAAGGATGAACAATAATAACACTTATATCCCCCACAGTCAAACCCGGTAGAGCACCGAACTGTTGCGCGGAACAACTAAACGAAGCACAAAATGTATCGCGCAAACCAGTTGCTTTCAACACCCAATTTTCTAAGTCTGGAGTAGAAAAATCTCCATCCAGCCCGCATTGAAAATTGCTGCTGGCTAATCCCCTCAGCAAGGAAAGCCCCAAACGCCAATCCAGCAGACCGTGATAGTTCATATTGCGATACTGCTGCAAGCAATCATAACAGGAAGAGTCGCATTTTTGGCGGTGTTCTGGTGACATTATCGCCTCAGCAAAGCTATTTTGAAAATTCAGAATTTTGTCTAAAAGGATATCTTCCCAGCGATTAGCTAGCCAATAGGTGAAGCCAGAACCGTTGGCAAGCCGATCGCTAATTACAATTTCTCCTACTTTTTTATCATCTAATTCAGCCTGTCGCAAACCACTCACGTCTAACTCTTCAGGATCGATGTCTAACTCCTGTGCTGCTACAGCACGAACCATAAAAGCGGCTGAGTAGAAAGCAGCTTTGACGGCGGAACCGCGTGCAACAGGATCGAGGCACAATCCATCTGGTACAGCAGCAGGTTTAATTCGCAGTACCCCAGTGGTTTTTGGGGCCACGATCGCAATTTTCTCTGACTCGCCCTGCTGTTTAAACTTCACCCCATCATTTTTATTCTGAAATCGCTCATCAATCCACTGATTTGTTAACACTTTATCACCGCGTCCAAATGTTGCATTTCCTGTGGCTCCCTTAAATAGCTGTCCTCGATTGTCATTCACCCGAAAAACGCGACCGGATTCAGAAAAAGCTGTCTGAGTATTTGTGTTATTTACTAACTCAAAATCTTGAGGTTGTGATTCGGCTACGCTACCAGCACCCGTAATTAACGCATCGTATTCATCTTTAGCGTCTGCCCCAGGATTGAGGCTAGTACGGAAAGCTAAAGGGACAGCCCACTGAAAAACTCTAAATCCTTGTTCCTCATTTGCCCCGCATTTTGGACAGATTATATCTTCAAACATTGTATTAGAAGTGTCCGTATGTTGGCAGCGCTGACACCTTAACATCCATTGGCGATCGCTCAGAGGTTCGCCAGCAGGAACCAACCCGTTTTTAGTGTCGGGAATTAACGATGCTGTAAACCCGATCGCGGTATAAATTCGCTTGTCTTTAGTTTTTTCTGAACCAGGGGCAAATTCAGAGACAGCTAAATCTAAATCTCGATCGATAGTAGGAAGAACTCTTTGTTTTCGGGACGGATCATGATGATACAAATCGCGCATTCTTGAGGGCATCCCGTACATCGGCAAAACCCCGCCCTCAGCAAGGCGTTCTGCTAATCCATCGACCGTCAATTCTAAGTTATTGGCACACTCATCAATCTTATTAAACAATTTATGACGTGCATACTCTTCAAATGAGTCTCGATCGATACCTTCAACACCGACTAGCAGAGAATTTATGACCTCGATTACTTGATTGGATTTCTCTAACCAATTACGAACTTGTTCGCGGCGTTCTTCCGTTTCCTTCCACTTTTTAAGTGTACCAAATTCACCGTGACTGTCCGGCTTTTTTTCTACCTCCCAGCAGTTGACACGAGCATCCTTAAATGCACGTCTCAAACATTCTTTAGCTAGGAGACGTTGCACAATCTCAACCTGTGACATAGAAAGAAAAGGAACTGGTGGCGGATCGCCCGTAATTTTTTCAGGATGGCGGTAATAAAATTCATCGTGCGATCGACCCCGACAAAGAGTAAGTACGATCGCAAAAGCCTGACCCCGGCGACCCCCGCGACCCGCACGCTGCTGGTAATTAAAGCGCATAGGCGGCATATTTGCCATCACAACAGCCATTAAACTACCGATATCAATTCCCACCTCCATTGTAGTAGTGACGCTGAGAATATCAATCGTATCTACGACTGGAATAAAATCTCTTTCTTGTTCGCCAAAATTTACGATGATGTTGCGGAAATGTCGCTGTCTTTCAGCTTGATCGTCGGTTTGTCCGGTCAACTCTTCGCAGTGCAACCGCAAGGGTTGACGCTTATTTACAGCTTGGGTGGCGAAATAATTGCGATCGTATAAGTCTGCACATATTTTATTAGGTTCAGCCGATAAATTTGCCAAGCAATTAGTACAAATACCTCCCGCACGGTGCAGGTGAGGGCGCTGGCATGATTCACATTGCCAAATTGGGTCATTTGGTATGGCGACTCGTACAGATAAATGCCGGGGATTAAGTTTAAAGTGGTGGTGTTGACCCCATTCGCAAATGGCAGATTTCAATGCCTGCTGCAATTCCTGTTCTGAAATTCCGCAAGCTTTTGCACACTCTTTAATATATTTACGAAATTTTGGTCGCGCATCACCCCAGTCTTTCCAGTCATCCAGCGGATAATCTTGAGGTTCTTTCGGATACCTGTACAATTCACCTAAAATTCGCAAGCTGCCGTCACAAATACTCTCAAATACTGAGGGTGAAAGTCCGCATTGAATTGCTAGCTGTTCTAGTTGATTTGGCGGTAAATTCAGGCGAACATAACCCAGACCCGATGCTTCGATACCAAAGTATAGGCGACTAAAAAGTGTGTCACAAACCTCTGATTTTATTTTAGAGCGGAGTTTATTTTCTCGCCTTTCCTGTGCGCCTGGAGACAAATCAGATTTCCATCCTGCGGTATCAGAGTAAAAATCAAACAAGTTTGTCCAATGATGCCAGTTACTATCATAATTAAATTCCTGGTAATCGACATCATTACCAGCAGGATTGACACCCAAAACTTTCAATCGCTGTATCAGCAAACCAGGCTCTTTATTGTCAGGATCTTCACTGTCTGGTTCAAACATTATGCTGAGAGTAACTGTGCGGGTATTAACTATTTGTTGAATTTCGTTGAGAACCTTCTGAGCCTGATCTTGCCGATTTTTATACATTTCCAAATCTTCTGAATCAAGACCTTCCGGCCAGGGTTTGTTAACATTTTTAATAGCTTTTTGTAACTCTTCAAAAACTTTTGGGTTACGTTGAGCAAATAACTGGGCTTCAGGACGATTAGGCTGACCGTATTGTTGAATATCTTCTAACAGGTGCGATTCTCCTACAGCGAGTTGTCCAAGTTCATCAAAAAGTGCTTCTCGTATGAGATCGTCATAGTGAGCTCGTTCAATTCCATTAGATATAGAAGCTGCATCTTCTCGGCTGTCCGAAAACACGACTAATTTCCGGGATTCTGCATCTTCCGGTAGCTGATAAAACAGTTCTTTGGAGAGTAATTGGCTAACTTTAGAAAAACCCGTGCGGAACCATCGAATTGAAGATTTGCGAAACTTGCGTTTGCTATAGTCTGCACCGCAGCAGGGACAAGTTGAGGGTAACGAGCCAATAAATTCTTGCTTCTCTGCTGAGAGCGATCGCAAGTGAAACAGATAGCCTTTCACCCACTGTTCTTCCGGGGAATCTGGATCTCCTAGAATAACGCGACCACTGCGAGTATCTAGCGATGCTTTATCCCACCAAGCCTTCTCGCTACCTTTACCTTGTCTCGATGGCTGTTTCCAACCTTTACTAACCTCTTCGTCAATATTTCTAAAAGGCCAAAATACGGCAAACTCTTGATACTTGCGGCGATCTAAAGCTATGGCTGTTTTGCGATCGGGAATTCCCTCAATGTCTGGTTCTGTAGGCAAAAGTTCCCATCCGTCATTATTCTGTCTTGTCAGCCTGTTTCCCCCCAAAAATACAGTTCTGCACTGTTCGCAATAAAGAAGTTCTAAAACTCGGTAATTATCGCAAAGTATCGGAGGATTTTCTACAAATAGTTTGCCAACAGGTCGATTTTCGCTGATTTCATTTTCCTCGCATCCATGATTCGGTTTAGTGCAAGCCCAAAGCCCTTCGATATTCCTGAAAAACCAGTGCATCCTGAAGGATGGCAAGGATGTTTGCTCGGACAAACCGCGAGCGACAAGTAATCCCCTTACTGCCAGATTGAGATTTTCATTTTTTAAGTCATTCCCGAACATTTTTTGACCAAAATCAGCGATCGATACGGCACGAATTTTGCCGTCAACGTTACAAGCATCGACCATTCTAGCGCCAATCTGCACACTTTCAGATTCGACTATTTGGCGGACATCACTATATTCATACGTTGACTGGAACGTTTCTATATTGTTGATTTTCGGTACTGATGCCAAGGCGATAAACGGTTGAGAATCAATAAATTCTTGACCTTCAATTGGTGGAATTGGCTCTAAATGACCCGGTATAATCTGTTCGGAATTCCATTCTGTACCAAAAAAATGATTCAGGAATTCTAAGCTTTTTGGATCGTCTGGTTCCAGAGATGCGCTAGAGGCAAGAATCCGCAATTTTGGATGACCTGGATGCAGCCCCAATCGTTGCAGCAACAGTCGCAGCAAATAAGCGACTTCTGTCCCAGAAGTGCCACGATATAAATGCAATTCATCAACAATTAAATGAAAGATGCTGCCATCTTTGTTTAACCATTCTTTCGTTTTTTCAAAAATATCTTGATCGATATTCCGCATCAGCATGATACTGAGCATAGAATAGTTAGTGATTAAAATATCTGGCGGGGCATCCTTCATATCCCAGCGACAGCGCATTTCTGCACCATCTAAACGCGGGAAAAAGAACCTCACATCATCATCGCCAGTTTGATTTGCGTGTTCGCTAGCTTTAGTGGCTGATTCCTCCATTTGCTGTATTGCTTCCAGCAGTTCTTTTATTTTTTTGCCATTAGGTTTACGACTTTCTGTGTATTCATGCCCCGGTACGGGTGTAACACCGTTGTATCTTCCAAAATAGATTTGGTTGCCTTTTCTATTAGTTTGAAACCACTCTCGCGTTGCTTCAGAATCTAAAGCGCGGCGCAGCCTCGTAAGTTGGTCTTCAACTAAGGCATTCATGGGATATAAAATGAGGGCGCGAACGGCAGCATCACGATTTTCGTGACTCCTCTGAGGAACGCGATAAGATTTCTTAAAACTGCGGTTTTTCTTCCCTACAGGGTTACATTCATTCTGCCACTCCTGGTTTTTCCACCAGTCGTTGAGATGAGGTTTCTCCGGCTTAGGATTCTCCCAATTTCTAGATTCTTTGGCAAGGTAAGCAAATAGCGGTAACATAAAAGATTCTGTTTTCCCTGAACCAGTACCCGCAGTTACTACAGCATTTTGACCTTCTAATGCCTGCCGCAGCATTTGGATTTGGTGGCTGTACAGTTCGTAATTACCTACAAGTCCGCAGGAGGCAAGCTGTTTAAAATCTTGAAGGGCAGATTCATCTAATCCGGGTACGTTTGAAATATCTAAATCATTGATAGTTTTACCCGATCTTTGATAGCGGGGCATCGGTTCAATCCAGGGTTCTTGATGGAATGCACCGGGTTGGCGCAGCAGTCTTTCGCGTTCTTGTTCTATTTCGGGGAATTGAGTTCCGAAAGCGGTTTTTATGTACAGTAGAAAGTTGTCGCGGATTGTGTTAAAGGCGTTAATTGGGTCGTGCATAAATTACCTCACTATGTTATATTTAAAGATTGCTGCAAGAGTGTTTGCCCTAATTTAGATGCGGTCATTTCTGCTATTTGAGGGGGAATCGCGGTGAATAAATTTAATCCCTGAATTTGCGGATCGTGCGGCAATTTTTTTACATATGTTGCTGCATAACCGGAACAAAGAGTTAAGGCTCTTTCCAGGAGTCGCGGCAGATTCGCGCTGGCTGGTACTGCCATAGTGAATCTGCGTTTGTCGTAGATCAGAACATTCATTCGCAGTGCTTTGAGAATAGCATACCTTCCCCAATCAAGGTCTGTTTCGGTACACATTCCATCTTGCAAAAGATAGTACGATTTGGTGTTTCGCGATGGATGACTGTATCGGCTGAGACGAATATTAGTGTCGGTTTTTTCGATGGTTTTAAATTGTAATGAACTAGGTTCAAAAGTTTCGCGCTTCCAGCTCAATTCTCGATCGTTAGACCATTTGAGGGTAGCTAAGTAGTTGTCAATACTGGCGGCAAAATGCAGCAAAGACCAGGCTGAAGGCGTTTCGATAAAAGGTATGCCGAGAGATGATGCGATCGCGTGTAATTCCCTCAAATCCTCTGCTTGTACAGCCACTCGCTTCGGTATCAGCGCCAATTCACTCGCTTGTTCTTTGATTTCAGGGTTGATATGATTTCCCACAGACTGACAAGCATCTGATAATTGTTGGATAGTATTGGGCGATCGCGCTCCTGCGAGAATGACTTGAGGAAAGCCGGCACAAGGCAATCGCACCAATACAGGAGGAGCTGCATAAACCTTATTCTTGCTGCTATCACCGCTAAAATAAAAGTCGCAATGACCTAGGGAATCGAGGGCGCGAATTGCTTGCAATCTTTTATTCTTAATTCCATCTTTGTCTGTATTTTCATCTCTGAAACCAGTCTCAAGATTATATAAATAATCAAAGGTTTCCTTAAAGGATAGCCAAGCAAGTTCCTTTTTTGCAGAAATAACGTAGAGCAGTTTTTCGCTAGTTTCAGACACGCTCTGCCTCCTTTTGAAATTGTTTCCACAATGCTTTAAAGTTGTGCCTATCTGGCGGGGAAATTTTCTTGCGATCGTACCACAGTATTTCTTTCCATTCCCGCATTTTCTTTCTGTCTTTGCACTTTGAGATCAACGGTTGTGACTCTGCCAAATTAGTGCCGCAAAACATTGCTTGACCGCGATGGCGACCTTTGGAAATAGCCCAAACAGGCTCCCAATCTGTAGGCAGTGATTCCGCCGGCCAGATTGCTATTTGACCTGGTTCTTTACCGACAAATAAAATCCGCTGCTTTCCTTGTATTGGTAAAAAAGTGTTGAAGTTAAAGTCGGGGAAATCAACGCACCGCACCAATGCACCAGCAACGCCCGCGCTCTCATTATCCCCTATTTGGAGCTTCCCGAAGCGATCGAACTGTTGCGCGTTGCTTTGGGATGGCAAAGAATAGTTTTCTACTAATAACAGAGAACATCGCTTGATAATATCCTCTCCACTGCGTGCTTCAATTAGCAACTTTGTTTCGGCTGGAGTATCGGCTGGCAATTCATAAATACCTGCTGCTGACGTGCAATCTAACAACTTATTATCGCAATATACTTTTATTGATTCGCTGCCACCTTGTAAAATTAACTTTGGCGGGGCAAACTTAAAGAATTTATTGCCTCTTTCCAGGCGGATTCCCCCAGCTAACTCTAGCCGTACATTAGTCGGGAAAGCTAAGATTGGGTATTCTTGTTTAATCAGCTCGTCACTGCAAGCTGCCTGCGCTTTGAACAAGTGCCACCCACTGGGCAAACCATCTATTATTAGCAACTTTTCAAAGCCTTGACAGCTAGATTCTCCCCATCTTGTCAGCAATTCTAAACACTGTTCATGTGCAGCTAAATAAAATGGCTGTTGAGTGGGCAACTGTCGCACTTCTACAATACCTGGCAAACCCTGAGTGTCTCCATTAACGAATACTCTAATCGGGGATGCTGGCAGCTTAAAACACCATTTAGAGTCAGCCGATCGCACTTGCAAACCTTTCAACCAATCAAACTCACAACCAACTAGCGGTTTTCCGTCTGACTCACATATTAGAGGTGAAGACAAACCCCCACTCTCTTCGTAACAAGAAAAGGATTGAGAATTACCATCTAAAAATAACAGCAAATCCTCTTCTGGGAATTCATATTTGGTACTGCAACGCAAGCTTAGGCTAGCGCGTTTGGCAATTGAATCGAGTTTGCAGCACAATCTCAATAGTCCGTAAATCTGCGTTTTACCTGAAACTTCAGCAGTTCCATCCCAACCGCGCAATTCATCAATAATCCATTCTAGCAATGCTTGGCGAAGTTCTTCGCTGTCTCTGGTTTCTTCTAATAAGCTTAAAGTCCGTTTTCGCAGTTGTTTGCGCCCGTGCGAGGCTAACAAAAGTGCGATCGCCCCCTCAGCGGGATATGAAATAGGATCTAAGTCAGCAGCAGCAAAAATAGCCGGGAGTGCGTGGCGCTCTTTTTCAGTTAAAAGAGTTTGGGCGATCGGCAATCCAATGTGTTTTCTCTTCCCAACGCGGTTGCTGTTGAAGATACCCAATTCGCCAGATTTGTCTTCATTAGACCACTTTTCTAAATCTTCCCAGAGTTTCGACATCCTGTCAAATGAAGGATACTGCCCTGTGGTAGGCTCTTCATCAAGTAATGTTCGCAAGCGCGGATAGTAAGAATGGGTGGCAAAATCTCCTTCAATACCGGCGGCTAAGACAAATAGCGCTAAATAACCAATGTATGGCGGATAATCTAACTCTCGTCGCCAATTTTCCTGAGTTTCCAAAGCTTTTACGCATAAACCCTTCCTTTTTGCACCAGGAAGTCCGATTTTGATAGCTTCAATAAAATCTGAAAAATCAGCACCGCTTTCTTGACCAATATCTGTTATTAGTTCCTCTGTGACATACAGGTGAACGCCGCGCCCTGCCATTTCATTTTTGAAAAAATGAGCTGCGATTAAATTATTCCAGTTGAAATAATCCATTTGTATATTTCATAAAATTTAATTGGGATGGAGAATTTCAAGTATTATAACCGATGAATAGTCATTATTGTCTTAAAACTCTCTTCTCTTTCCGATCTTCGTGTTCTTCGCGTCTTCGCGGTTCGTTTAAAAATTTTTTATATAGCGATCCTAAATCATTTGTGTAATTCTTGTAGGGGCAAACCCCCCGTGGTTGCCCGATCGGAGGGCGGGCACTCTTGGCACCGCCCCTACTGCATTCGATCGATCATCCGATACTGAACCGCCTCCCCCACATGATTCGTTTTCAAACTTTCATCCCCCGACAAATCAGCAATAGTTCTCGCAACCTTCAAAATGCGATCGCTCGCCCTAGCCGAAAGCCCCAACTTCCGAATCGCCATCTCCAATAAATTCCGAGAAGCATCATCCAACTGACACCATTGGTTAATGTGACTGCTTTGCATTTCCGCATTACAGCGCAAGCTAGTTTCCGACTTAAAACGGCCAGTTGCGATCGCCCGCGCCCGCTCAACCCTCACCCGCACCGGTTCCGACTCCTCCCCAGTCGGCTGTCGCGTAATTTCCTCCGGTTTCAAACGATTAACCGCCACTTGCAAATCAATCCGATCCATCAAAGGCCCAGAAAGTTTTGCCCAATATTGCTCCCTCTTTTGCGGCGAACAAGTACACTGTTGAATCGAATCGCCATAGTAACCGCAAGCGCAAGGATTCGTACTCGCAACTAAAGTAAATTGAGCCGGAAACATCACCGATTGTCTAGTTCGAGAAATCGTCACATAACCATCTTCCAACGGTTGCCGCAAAAACTCCAAAACATCTCTTTTAAACTCAGTTAATTCATCCAAAAAAAGTATGCCGCGATGTGCTAAAGAAATTTCCCCCGGACGCGGAAAACTGCCGCCACCTACCAAAGAAGGCCCGGATGCTGAATGGTGAGGACTGCGAAAAGGCCGATCGCTCACCAAGCTACCTTTATCCTTCAGCAACCCCGCCACCGAATGAATTTGAGTCACATCCAAAGCTTCCTCAAAAGTCAGCGGCGGCAAAATACCCGGTAAACGTCTCGCCAGCATAGTCTTACCGCTCCCTGGAGGCCCCACAAAAATCAAATTGTGTCCCCCCGCAGCCGCAATTTCCAAAGCCCGCCGCGCGTGAATTTGCCCCTTGATATCCTTTAAATCTAGACCCGGAATGCGCCTTTTTGCTAACTCTTCTCGACCGTTGACTTGTACTGGTGAATACACATTAGGATTGTTCAAAAAATCAGTAACTGCAAAAATATTCTCAAAACCATAAACAGATATTCCATTTACCAAAGCCGCTTCTTGCGCGTTACCAGCCGGTACAATCAATCCTGAAATACCCATTTTGGCAGCAGCAGCGGCGATCGGCAAAACCCCAGCCACAGCCCGCAAAGTCCCATCTAAAGAGAGTTCCCCCAAAAACAAATGATCTCCCAAAAGTTCAGCGCTGACTTGTTCCGATGCTGCTAAAATGCCAATGGCGATCGGCAAATCGAAACTCGGCCCTTCCTTCCGCAAATCCGCCGGAGTCAAATTAATCACAATACTCCGCATCGGAAAAGCATATCCTGAATTTTTCAGCGTCGCCCTAACCCTTTCCTTAGCTTCTTGTACCGCAGAATCTGGCAATCCCACAACCACAATTTTGGGTAGCCCGCCTGACACATCAGCCTCAACACCAACCTTTACCGCGTCAACTCCAACAATCGATGCACTCCAAACCCTAGCAAGCATTATTTTTTATCCTTGTTCGGCTATCTTTCATCTATCATCTATTATGATTAACGATGGAACAAGAAACTCGGAACAGTAGAAAAAACTTTTTCTTCTTACCTCTTCCTTTCATCCGTTACATCCGTTACACAATCCGTTGCCGAACTTCCTTCACACCCATGACAACTCAAGAAACCATTTTCAGCAAAATCATCCGCCGCGAGATTCCCGCAGACATCGTTTATGAAGACGACTTAGCCCTAGCCTTCAGAGATGTCCATCCGCAAGCACCGATTCACATCCTAATCATTCCCAAAAAGCCTATTCCCAAATTAGCCGATGCCGAATCAGGAGATCATGCTCTCATGGGACACTTGCTGCTGACTGTCAAACGGGTAGCTGAACAACTCGGACTCAGCAACGGCTATCGAGTTGTGATTAACAATGGGAACGATGGCGGCCAGACTGTAGACCATCTCCACCTTCACATTCTGGGTGGGCGTCACATGAAATGGCCTCCGGGTTAAAGGTTTAGGACTTACGATGGGGGCCCAGCAACCGGGTTTTTTAGGTAGAAGCGTCGGAGTGCATCCAGGACTGGTCAGAAACCGGGTTTTGATGGACGAAAAGACGTGTTACAGCCCGCAAAAACCGCAAAAAACCCGGTTTCTTTGGTTTTGGTGCATAAGTCGCGATCGACCTTTCTAGATTTTTGACGCTTGCTGGGCGGTAAGCTATAGAGAGCAAACATAAATTTCAACAATTATGATTTTTCCTGGTTCGGCAGTTCGAGTTAAAGATAGAGTCGAGATTTACTACGGCTTTCAAGGACAAGTTCAGCGAGTTACTGACGGGAAAGTGGCTGTGCTGTTTGAAGGCGGAAATTGGGACAAATTGATCGCGTTTCGGCTGTCGCAGTTGGAACTTGTGGATGCTACAGCCGGTCGGGCGAAGTAGTCATTAGTTATTAGTCAGTAGTCATTAGTCAGTAGCGGTGCTAATGACTAATGACTAATGACTAATGACTAATAACTCATAACTCATAACAAATCACTAATAACTAATCATTAAAACTATGCGTTTGCCTTTACCCCAATTTGCCACAAAAGACCGCCATCCCGATCGCATTGCAGAGGTCATCGAGACATCAACTTCGGAATTTTTGGCTCAGTGCTTGGAACCGGAAGATTTGAGTTTTCCGGTGATGCCGCCTTTTGGGAGTTGGGTGAAAGCCGAGGATGAAGAGTCGAAAAATCAAATTTATGGGGTGGTTTATTACGCTACGACTAGCCCGATCGACTCGGTGCACAGAGCTCGCGCTTTGGGTTTGTCGCTAGCCGATTTGCGCGAAGAACAGCCACAGATTTTTGCGATGCTAAAAACAGAGTTTCGAGTAGCAATTGTGGGGTTTGAGATGCCGCCGGAAAGGTTGAACGGACAGGGGGAGTCCAGAGGTAGAATTTATCAATATCTCCCGCCGCGGCCACCGCAAATTCACCAGGCGGTTTATCACTGCAAACCCGATGAGGTTCTTGATTTTAGTGGACAGTTCGATTTTTTGAGAACGCTGCTGGGGGTGGCTAATGCACCGGTGGATGCGCTGACGGCGGCGACGATTCGGGAGATTTATCAGTTGCGAAAGCGCGATCGATCGTGGTTGGTGGAAGCGGGCAGGAGTTTGAGTGTTTTGCTCAAGGATGATTATGACAGGTTGAGGCTGATTTTGAGTCAGATTCATCCCTAGGATATGCTCTAATAGAAAGCTCATTCAATTATATGAACAAAAAAGTCTATGTGGGTAGAGATAACGGCGCTGAATCACGTTCCAAAATGGGATATTTTGGAGGTAAAAGTTGAGGGCATTTCGCTGATTTTAAACCGTCAAGGCATGAATGTCACTTGTTACCGCAATGCTTGCACTCACTTGGAATATCCGATCGACATGGGTAAGATAAGCAACGGTATCATTACCTGTCCTTTTCATAAATTTAAGTACAAGTTAGATAGCGGTAAATGTTTGAATGCACCAGCACCAGGGCTGCAATCTTATCCGGTGAAGATTGAGGGCGATCGAGTTTTTGTAGAAATTAATACCAATTTAAAAAAAGAATGCAACACTGTGAATCTCCCCCTAAATCCCCCTTAAAAAGGGAGTAGGGCGTGAGTAGGGGGTGACGAGAGAATGCTCTTGTCCCCCCCCTTGTTAAGGGGAGTAAGGGGTGAGTAGGGGCAAGAATGCGGGGGATCTCCGGGGTTTAGGGTGTTGTATACTCAAAGAAACCGGGTTTTTTACGAAATACTTCGTTACACACCGTAAATTAGGTGAAAAACCAGGTTTCTGGGCCCATGCGTCTTTATAGCATTTTCGATCGCCGCTGACGGAAGAAAATCACCACAAGCCCGATCGCACCAACCCCCAAAAGCAGCCATTCTTCCGGTTCAGGAACCCCAGAAACATTCAGAGGATTTTCTGGTTTAGTTAGCTCCTCCTTACCCGATTCTACCTTTCTTTCAAATCGATCTTTCTTGGCTTCTGCTTGTTTTAGCTGCTCCCTTTGCGCGTCATTAACTAACACAATCATCGAAGAATAAGGCGTTACCACATTAAAGGTTTTAGCCACCGAGTGCATCGCATCCAATTGACTCAATTGATTTGAACTTTTCTGCTTGCTAAGTGCCGCGATCAACTGCCGCGCAGCTATTGGCTTAAACCCTTCATTTACGGCATCTAATGGCTCTATTGCAGCCGCCGATTTCAGTTTCTTTTCTGATTTCGCATTTTTGGCATAACTCCAAGCATAGCCATCCACAACGCTAACTACAGAATTGCCCGATGCTGCTGTCGTCGCCCCTCGCTGCATCGCCTCTTTAATATCCGTAGAAACTCCGCCGCCACTATCTTGAATTGTCTTTAAAGTAGCGTCGTCATAACCGGGCGGCAAACCTCCCAAATGCACTATCCACAGCGGTGTAGGCATGGAAACGGTGTTTTGGCGATCGTCCGATAATTCGTAACTATGGCGATCGCTCACCAAAAATACACTATCATAACTTGTATCACCGCGCAACTGTGCAAACTGTTGCAATATATCCTTGAGTTGGATCGTACCATAAAACGTTAACTTTCCCGCATCAAAACTGCGTAAATCTTTCACCAACTTCGGTGGCATCCCAGCCGCACTCGCCACATACAAATCAACAGTATTTTTGCCTAAAGTATTAGCTTTCAACCATTCAAAACTCTGTTTTACCTCCTTAGTTTCCGTCGCCATACTGCGAGAAGTATCCAGAATCAATGCAAACTTCTTGCCTTGCGGTAGCGAGTAATTAGAACTAGCAAGCGGCTTAGCAGAAATGATATTTCCTCCCGGAATACTCGCTTGATGAGATGTCAGAGGCTGCTGTGCGACTGCTGGCAAAAAGGGTGGTAGCCAAGTTTCTTTTGCCTCTTTACCAATGTAATCTACCTGTTTTCCAGCAATCATGTGGCGAGTATCTTCATTCCAAAAAATGTTACGTTTCTCAGCCAAAATAGGCATGGCCCAACCTTGTGCTTGTCGCATGACTTTATAAGTAAGCCAGAGGTGCATTTCCGTTGGCCCGTTAGTTTGGGTGAAGTCTCGTTTAGCAGGGATTGGAAAAGCCCGCAAGCGATATTGTTTCGGGCCAATTTGTTCTAGCAAAGCCGGATCTACATTTTCTACTACCTGCTGATTGTAGACTTGCTGTGCAGCACCTCGTGGCGATACAGTAAAGACAAAACGCTTTTTCAAATCCCCAGTATCTCCCAGCCAAATTCCTGTAACTGCGGCGCTTTCCGGCAAGGAAAAATAGTAGAATACTTCTTGCAAGTTCGGCGTTTGATTTTGGTAAACTTCGTAGAGTTGAACATCTGCCCAATCGCCGTTTTCTTGGACGGTAACTTCTTGCGATTTAAGCCATACTTTTTCCTGATTAACATTCAGCAAACCTGCTTTAGCTTCTTCCCGGTCAAACGTAGATTGTACCGCGTGCTGTACTGCTTCTCGATCGCCTTTTTGGAGTTCCGTATCAAAGAATTCGCCGTAGAGTTTTTCGGCTTTTTTAGCATCAGCACTAGAGCCTTTATACAAAAACGGCGACATTAAAAAATTATAGCTGTTCTGCACAGTCTTAGCCGCTCCGTCAGGCAAATTCAAAGTATTTTTGTATATCTCATAAATGTGGTTGTTTTCTCCCACAGTGCTGAGGTAGCGGTAAGGCGACAAATAAGCATTAACTAAGCCCGATCGAATCACCTCAGACTTCGCTAATAAAGTTTGCCGACTGCTGTCATTTGTGGGCGGAGTCGCCAGCATTTTCAGTGCTTCAACTTGTGGCTGTTGCTGCAAAGCGGAGAAAATAGCCAGCCAAGCTGCTATTACTCCCAAACTTCCCACAATCGCCTGATTTTTCCCGTATTGCGTAGCAAAAATGCGAAATATTTTCCGCCCCGAATCAATGTAGAGAAAGCCGTAAAGCGAAGGCATTACAACGAATAAGCTACAGGTTAACCCAAACAATATAAAGAATAGTGGTATCCAAATTAAAGCCCATACCCACGCCCCGTCTTTCAACATCTCCAGAAATGGTGATACCCATGTAAACTTGAAGAATTCTATGACTAAACTGAAGAATCCAGCAACTGTAACTACTGCCACCGGTAGAGCGTAATACATCAGCAATGTTGCCGCCCAAATGCCAACTACTAGCATTAAACTGTGGCATCCTAATTGTAGCCACGCACTTCGGTTTTCTCCCAGTAATCTAGTTAAATAATGCTGTTCTTGATGGTAATCTTGAAGTGCTGAATTCGCTGGAATATTTTCTGTTTCTCCCTGATATCCGTACAGCATTTCGACGTAAAATGCTGCAATACACAAAACAATAGTACCGATAATTTGAGAGCTGGCTGGGGTAAGTTCCCGCAGCAGGAATAAGCGGATTAAACACAGCAAAAATAGCGGTGCTTCAACTCCGTAAAACCAACGCATTAGCTGTAGGGGTTCCTCGATAAAACACCTTGAGCCGATGATGGTACACACAGTGGGTACTGCTATCAACGCTGCGATCGTCAAAGAAAACTCTAGCGGGATGATGCCATCTATTGTTGCGATAATTAATGGCGCTGCTATTATCGGCAAAATCCCCAAGTAAACCATTGATAAAAATGTCAGGTTCCACAGCCAAAATATTGACTGAAAAATTACATCAAATACCTGTTTGATTTTCATTTACTTCTCCTGTTAAACTCTGTTTTATGGCATCATGTACATAACCAGCAAAGTCTTTTACTTCATAACTTTCAGGGTTTAGATAACTGTCAAATAGAATGGAAACTAGCACCCAAATCTGATTTTTGTGAGTGATGTCGCTGCCGATGCGGGACAGGAAGTTATCTGTAGTTAGTTGGGGTGATTGCAGCCAGTATGCTGCTGATAATTGGTGGTTTTTGAGAGACAGCCAGCGCGCTATTACAGCAGATGTTAGTTGTTTTCTTTCTAGGCGATCGACGGAAATTCCGCTAGCTACAAAACATAACTCCGGTGCGTGATAAGTCTGCCAAGAATTGCTCGCTACTGTGAGCATGGAACCGCGCAAATTCCCGACTACAAATCTCCTTTTTTCTGTTTCCGTGCCCGGATAGTTACCAAAGAATTTTTGTTCGCTAGGATTCAGGGGAATCGACTCTGATTTAATGTTTTCTGGCAATCTTAAAGGTGCGATCGCCATTTTTGGCGTTTCTACATGAGACAGTTGAGAAATTACTGCCAAAACAGTTACTGCTGCAATGAGTCCCGGTTTGGCTAAGGGCTGATTTTTGAGAATTTCCGAGTTTGGTTTTGCGGAAATATCGCTGGCTTTTTCTGACTGAATTTTCGGGACTCGTTGCAGCATCAACCACGTCACAAAACAAGCACAGACTAAACCCACAATTCCCAGGGGGACGTGGATAATTTGTGCGAATATTTGCTGTTTAAACACCTCTGAAACCACGACTAACACTGCAACCCGCGCAGCATTAGCAGACAGCAACATTAAGAAATTAGCAGCGCAGACTGCTAGCCATCTTAAACCTAATTGACGCCCTTCTAGCCAGGTAGCAGCTAGCAAAAATAGCGTTCCCACTAAGAGGGTTTTAATGCCGCTACAAGGCACGTCAACGTGAGCGATGCTATTTTCTAAGACGATGATATCGTAAGAAGAAATGGCTTTGATCTGTAAAGCTGAGAGCAACTGCTCTACCACCTGAGCCGTTAGCACCCGCGCCGGCAAACCCAAGCCACTGTTAAACTGACTGTTGAATGGTAAAATACAAGCCAATAAGCCTGCTATTGGCAAATTTTTTCGCCAAAAATTCGGCTCAGAGAATAAGCCGCACAGCCCGTAAGTTCCTAGGATAAATAGCAGTACGGTAACTTGTTTGATATCTATTATGCACTGAAGGGCGATCGACAAAATACCTGCACCCAACATCAACAGCAGCGGGTAGCGTCTCAGAACTAAATTCGGCAAAAGTTCGATCGCTCGATGGGGATTGCCGATCGACCGGGCAGTCAATGCTACAATTAAAACACTGGTCAATATCTTGTAAATGGTCGATATCTCTGCTACGGACGATAACAGCCATTTTACTGCCGAGATATTTGCCAAAAACCAAGCGATTGTCAGCAACAAAGGAGCTAGCAAAACTAAATTAACTCCAGAATTAGGACCGTCTGCGCGCTGCATGATACCACTTGACATTCAGGTTGGTGACATCTTAGCTCAGAAAAATTGATTAGGCCTAGACCTGTAATTTAAGTTTTGTAAAGTTTTGATTTTCAATATTAAAGTCGCTAACGTTATACTGTTTTTAGTGGAGGGAATGATGAGCGAAAAGACCGAAGGATACAAAATTGTTAGTGATAACCGACAAGCCCGTCATCTCTATGAGATTATGGAGACGTACCAAGTGGGCATCGAGCTGAAAGGAACCGAAGTTAAATCGATTCGGGAAGGAAAAGCCAATTTGCGGGACGGATATGCCTTAGTTCGGAATGGCGAACTGTGGCTGATTAACGTTCACATTTCGCCTTGGAGAAGCGCGAGTGCCTATTTTAATCACGAACCTCGCCGCACCCGTAAATTGCTAATGCACAAGCAGGAAATTCGCAAATTAATCGGCAAAGTGGAAGAAAAAGGCTTGACGTTAGTGCCGTTAAAAATGTACTTGAAAGGCGGCTGGGTAAAACTGGATATTGGTTTGGGGAAAGGGAAAAAACTGTACGACAAGCGCGAAGACATGAAGAAACGCGACGACAAGCGGGATATGGAACGCGCCATGAAGCAATTTTAGTCATTAGTCATTAGTTATTAGTTATTAGTGATTGTAACTCCTGCTACAGTCAAACAAAGCCGATCGCAAACCAAAAACGCTAAGTATGATTATTTGTATAAATACAAAACTCTGGCGATCGCGATCGCCCCCATGCAACTATTGTAAAACAGGACTTACGCTGCATAAGTCAATTTTCACAGAATCTGTAATAGTAAGGTGCGCCGCAGAGCACCCTACAAGTAGAGTCTGTGCGTAAGTCCTATTTATTTAATTCTGACCCATGCCTTCTGACGAAAGTTAAATATCCGGATCGCTAATGGCATCTGATGAAGTATACATTTATAAGCGGATACATCTATGTGTTGCCAGCATTACAGAAGCATTCGGCTAGGGAGTTGCATGGGGGCGATCGATAATTGGCTCAAGTCTCAGTTATTTCGCAAGATTGAGACGCAATTGCGGTCGTAATTGCATCTCGTAAATAAAATATCGCCAGACTCTCAAGTTAAACTATACTAAAAATGAAACCATTAGCTAACCTTTTCAATGTCATGGAGCAGGCAGCTACAGCTAAAAATCATCAGAAATCCAAATGGGCTGCATTGCTGCTGATGCTAACAGTAGGGTTGGGTGGCTGGCAACTTGGGTTGCCGGAACTAGCATTATTTTTTAACAATCTCGGGTTTGAAAACTACAAAGCCAATCGGTTGGCTGATACTCAATCATCCTATCAGTTAGCGCTCTTCCTAAATCCCAAGAGCCAAACTGCTCTTTATAATTTGGGATGGCTTTGCGAAGAGGTGCAAGATTTGGAATGCGCGGAAGCAAAATATCGGCAAGCTGCTAAACTCGGGTTCCCTGCTGCTTACAGCAACCTAGCTCAATTATATATCCTTCACAAGAAAAATTATCCTGCTGCTGTTCACTTGCTGTTTCAAGGTTTAAAATTAGCTGAGGACGATCGAGTCAAATCTTCTCTGCTCAAAAATTTGGGTTGGGCTCGCCTAGAACAGCGCCGATACTCAGAAGCACTGCAACATCTGGATGCAGCGACGAAACTTGATAGCGCCATACCAGCGACTTACTGCCTAAAAGCTCAAGTCTTAGAAGGGCTGAAACAAGATAAGCAAGCTCAGCAGCAGTGGAAATCTTGCCTAAAGTATGCGGATTCTCAGGAATTCGATGAGGATATATGGATCGGGATGGCACGTCAACGCTTACAAGAGGAAAAAACCAAAAAATGAAACGCACCGTCTTGATTTCATCAACACTACTGGCGACGATCGCGGTACTAGAGCTATGTCAAGCCTCAAAAGCACTGCCAACTCCTACGACTGTTACACCAACAGTTAATAACCAAGTCGCAGTGCTATTCAACCCGAATCTGTCGATGAGGGTTTGTAAAGATAAGAAGGGTGGAAAATACAGGTGTCCGGGATTTGTGATGCCTCCTGAGAGTAAAGAATAGAAGTTACTTTCAAACTTTTTTAGCTAACGCGAGCGGGAATCGCAAATTCTTTGCTATAATATCCTCAGTGGGGCTGGATGTGTTCCTCACTTTAAAACGCCGTAGAGGGAAACAATTGGAGTACCTTAAAGGAAGTTCTTGATATCCTTAACAGGACTCAGAATAGACCATATCGCTGGCGATTGGTGTAGGAGCGTCACGGTATGCAGTATGGAATTACCTTAATGTCGGTATTGACACTCCCCGGTCTGAAGACACGGGGATTCTTAAGGACAAACTTTGGGGGATGAATCCGCCCAAAGTTTAATTCTTAAAGGGTTAGTCAGAAACCCGCTACCCACTCGCTCAATAATTGAGTCTATGGCTACTTTTGATTTTCTAATGATATTAGCTGCACCGTTAACATCTGCATTGATTAACAACCCAGCGCTAGAACGGTACAATCCTCTTTTGATTCTTTTACCCGATGGTTGCCAATTGTC
>Ga0316608_1000249_pt1 | contig 27627 bp, 24 predicted proteins | sample MIS2016152B_MG_FD_207673 | JGI IMG/M metagenome (GOLD analysis project Ga0316608, IMG submission 207673) | Microbial mat bacterial communities from Middle Island sinkhole, Lake Huron, Michigan, United States - MIS.2016.152B | ecosystem: Environmental > Aquatic > Freshwater > Lake > Sediment...
AATTATTATTAAATATGCAACTTTTATGTTATATTTATTTTATTGAATTCCAGTTATTTAATATTTTTTATATAAAATCATATCTGACTGATTATCTATTAATTGACAATCTCAGAAATATTAGTTACTTAATAAATAGACTTGATGCAAATTAATAATCAATTACTTAATTAAATCAAAGTTGTCATTTCATGAAATCTCTTTGATGTATGCAACGAATTTAAAAGAGTGTAAATCTAAAAAATAAAAGTAAAATATTTAAGAATAACAACTTATATTTTTCAGATTTACTTTTTATAACTTTATTGCAGACATCAAAGAGTTCCCTTCGGGATGACATTTGAGTTATGTTCTTGCAAATCAAATTGCATCAAGTCTAATAATAATTTGAAAAACAAAACTATGAACGCTTCATTAATAGCACCTTGCAGAATGATTTGTGCAATTATTAAAAAAAGTATCATTGGTCTTTTTATAAATATTTAATTATGAATAAAATAAGCATTTTAATATTTAGTATTGTATTCTTGTTTTCGTGCAAAAAACCTGAAAATGTTGATTTATCAAGAAAAGAAAATCTTGAAAAAATAATTGAATCCGAATTTGTTTTATACAATTGTCCGGGAATGTCGTATATAATTGTTAAAGAAGATTCTGTAATTTTCTCCGGAGCAAATGGATTTGCAAATATCGAAAAAAATATTCCTTTTACTGTTGATACACGAATGATGATTGCTTCAATTTCAAAAACAATGCTTCCGACAGCAATTATGCAATTATCCGAAAATGGTTTAATTTCAATTGATAACGATATAAATAAATATTTACCTTTTGAAGTCAGAAATCCAAATTTTCCTGATGATACAATTACCGTAAAAATGTTGTTAACTCATCACTCTTCAATTACTGATGCGGCTTATGATATTACAAGTTTTTATGTAATGGGTTACAACGATTATCCTCAACCACTTGGTGAATTTCTCGAAGATTATCTGGTTGAGGGCGGACAATATTATTCCGAAAGTACTTTTGCTGAATATAAACCAGGAGCTCAATACAGTTATTCAAATATATGTGCCGGATTACTTGGTTATATTGTTGAATATGTGAGCCAAATGGATTACAGAGATTATTGCAGACAAAATATTTTTGAACCACTAGGAATGACGCGAACTTCGTTTTATTACAGCGAAACACCAATCGTAGAAATTGCAACTCAGTATGGGGATATGAATTTTCAAAACAGTAGTGATAAATTTTTAACATACCCCGATTATCCTTCCGGTCATCTAATTACCACTGTTACCGATTTATCGAAATTTTTGAGAGCATTTATTATGAACGGCGAATTTAATAATCATCTGCTTTTAACTTCCGAAAGTGTTAATACAATTTTAAAAGAACATAAAAGTGGAAATTTTAAACAAGGTCTAATTTTTATTAATCACGATTACAATGAATTAAATCTTTGGGGACATTCAGGTGGCGACCCGGGTATGTCAACAAATATGGAATTTGATTTGCAAAATAAAACAGGATATATCGTTTTTGTAAATAGGACCGATGTTTATCCTCAAACTTTATACTATTCGCTTTTAAAATATGCAAATGAATATTAATTTAAAAATTCAATAAAAATGAACAAAATAAAAATAATTTTAATAATTCTGATTTTTTCAATATCAAATAATCAGTTATTTGCCTCTGATAAAGATTCACTAAATAAAGTATTACACTTTAACGTTTCGATATTTAAAGGTGCAATTGTAAATACTTATGGTTTAAATTTCGGTATCGATAAAACACTTTTTCATAACGATAAATATCAAATTTTTAATGGATTGAAATTAAATTCGGTAGTTAAAAAAGATGCATATTTTTCAAGTGGCTTTGCTTATTCTAACAGTTTGAGAAGAACATATAAATTTGGTTTGTTTTTAGAACATTCCATAAAATTTGGATATTTGGGAAGTTATTATTATAACGATTTGTTTATTATTAAAGATGAAGAAATTAAGAACATTGGAAAAAGGTGGCTGAGTTCTTTAACATTGGGATATTTTCTGGGATTAGGTTACGATTTTTCGAAAATTTCAAAATTTGATTTTCAGATTTTTGCAGGAACAAATATTTATTACAGAATTCCTAATTTTGATAATATGTTTTATTTTAATAATATATCACTTGAAGCCGGAATTAAATTTTCAATAGAACGTCAAAGTAAATAGATATTTAATCAATAAATTAATTGAATATGAATTTTATAAAGAAAACTTTTTTACCTATTTTTTTAGCAACCACATGGATTAGTATTAGTGAATTTGTTCGTAACGAATTTCTATTAAAAACATACTGGACAGAACATTATCAAAACTTGGGTTTGGTTTTTCCTTCCGAACCTATAAATGGAGCAATCTGGGGAATTTGGTCATTTTGTTTTGCAATAGCAATATTTATTATTTCAAAAAAATTCAGTTTATGGCAAACTACTTTTTTAGCTTGGTTTGTAGGATTTATTTTTATGTGGTTAGTGATTGGAAATTTAAACGTTTTACCTTACGGAATTTTGCCATTTGCAGTACCTTTAAGTTTTTTGGAAGCATTTTTGGCAAGTTTTATAATAAAAAAAATATCAAAACCTAAAAACTGAATTTTTTCTTATTATTCCCAACTTGTGTCATGTCAAACATTAAATGACGCTAAAATTTCAGGTGAAAACACCTGAAATGTGTTGTGATTGATGCACTTGTCATATGTTTTCACCTGACAACTTTAGCTTGACATAACACTAGTGCGAGATTGCATCTCATACAAGTTAGTAGATAAAGCTGTTACAAAGTGTATAGCAAAAAAAGCTCTGGAAACATGACTTTTTTTGTTACTATAAATCAATATTCTTATATACTTGAATAAAATGTAAATTGCAGTTTTTGCTGAAAAAGTTATAATGGAAATAGATGAACTATAAGACTTTTATGAATTGGTACGAGATGCAAACTTGAACTAGAGTTGTGGTTCAACTTATTTATGTTACCCAAGTCGTTATTTCTTCAACCAAAATCCATTTATTACTCTCTTTTTTGAAAATCAAATATTGTCCTGACCCTAAACCTCTTCCTCCACTGCCATTATAAATTACTAAAGCAAAATCTTTCTTTAAATTGAATATTGGCTTTGAAAATACATGTAAACCATAATAACCGTACTTTCTTATGAAAGTATCCCAATAAACATCTTCATAAGAACATGAGTCTTGATAGCTTTTTTGTAAATCAACTAAATCGGCAACAGATAGACAAACAGTATTTTTAAGTTTAGAGCAATCCCAAAGAAACTCGTCACAAGTAAGTTGACTATATAAATAAATTATATCATTTTTTGAAATGTATTTGGGATATAAATTCTCAATATCCTTAAAAGTTATATCATAAGAATTGGTTGATACTTTTTTTACTATTTTTAAACAAAGGCTATCTGGCAAAGCATCCTCATCCGATAAAAAAACGGTTTGCGTAATTAATTCATAAATATCATTTTCTGTAATCTGTCTTTTTGCAATTTTGGATAAAACTTTTATTTTAATAATTGTATCCAAAGAAAATGAATTCTCCTTCAAATTATTATCATAACAATCTCCTGGTTTTGGAGGAGGAGGTGGTGGTAGTTGACTTAAATCAATTATTTCTTTTTCATCTGAGCTGTTTATACAAGAAAAAAAAACAGAAATCAAAAAAACTATTAATAAAACTAAAATTCTTTTTTTCATAAAATTCTCAAATCGAAGATCATATTAATTAATTTAAAAATCAATTAAAATCTTTAAACCAGTCAAGTGTTTTCACCTTACTGCAATTTTTCAATTTATGGATGGACACTAAATAGTTGTTTTAAAAGTGTAGAAACCAAGTCGCTAAGGAACAAATAATTTACTTTAAAAGATTTGCAAGTTGGTTTCTAAGCAGTTATTAATTTTTTCAACTTCAAGGAGAATATTGGTTTATTTAATTTCAGTCAATTTTTCTGTAATTAATTCAATTATTTGATTTGATAATTTTGCCGAAATTTTAAATTCACATCTGTCTTTTAATTCAAAGTTCGCAGAATAATTGTTCGGCAAAGCAAAACTATTCAGATTGTAAACTCCATTCCAAGCAATGTCATAAGCTTCGTGTTTTTTGTCTGTGATTTCAACCTTGAAACCAAATCGGTTTGCCATTATACTGTAAGTTTCTCTGTAATCGTAAATCTGATACATTCCACCGGGACCCGTTTCGGAACTGTTGTTTCTTTTTGTTGCACTGGCAATTTCTATATCGTCTTTATCAACACCCAAATTTTCTAAAACTATATATACTAAGCTTTTAATAAGCTCTTTATTAGTTTCGTAATTTGCAATAGTTAAAAACTTTTCAAAAGTGTAATCTACAATTTCCATATTATTTTATTTTTTACAAATTTATTTAAAAAAATAATTTTTTCGAAATTATTTTTAAAAAGATTTAATATATGGTTGTAAATTTGTTTGAAAAAATTAAAATTATTAACAAATTAAACCTAATTATATGAACATTGGTTACTATATAGCTGTAATTATGACAGTTATTGTTGTTATTGTTGTTTTTATTCAATTAAAAAGAACCAAATGTCCAGTATGTGGAAAATTTATGGCTTTAAAAGTCAGTGGACAAACAAATCTTGAAAAATACACCAAAACAGAAAAAGAATATGTTACTGAAAAACGCACAACTCGAACTTACATAAGTACTTTTCAGAAATATATAACTCATCATAAATGTTCTTATTGCTCATATACTTTTGATGAAAAAGGGGAGCGTTTGCTTGATAAAAAATTTGGATAGAGAACTTTGCCAAAGTTTGCTCTGAAAGATTCTATCTTTGGCAAAGTTTTATTTTTGAAACAACATTATTTCACCAATCCGAAACCTTTGTAAAATCGTTCAAAATCAGAATCGTTGATAAATCCTGTTGTCGAGTTAATCGAAATTGCAACAACATGATACTGAATTCCTACCTGAATCAAAGTAACATAAAATTTTTGGTCGTTATTCATTATTTCAATTTTTCGCAGAGCTGTATCAATTCCTACAAAATTTATTGGTTTATCCGAAATTAATTTCATCGAATCATTTAACTGTGTTGCTTGAAGAAAGAAATTATAAAACGATTCATCTTCTTTTGCAGCAGCATTAAAAATCAAACTGATTGTATAATTTTTATCGCTGGCAGAATATGTTGTTTCATAAACAGTTATATCTTCACCGGCTTTGCGGGTTGTCGATTCGGGAACTCCCGGAAATTCGGCATAATAACCCAAAGGAGATTTGTAATATATCCATGGAATACTAAAATCAATAGTTTTTGCATATTCAGGGTCGGTTTTTTTGACTAAATCAAAAACATCCTGCATTGTATTTTTCTCTTCTTCGTCTGCAAAAGCTGTTCTGCCGCTAAGTTTTTGAAATTCCCAGATAACTGCTGATGTTTCTGAATCTAATTGTTTATATTTCAGAAAAATATTTCCTGTTTTATCGTAAAATTCGGTATATAATGTAACTTTTCCGTCTTCATCACCTACAGTTACGGTTTCTTTAATTTTTTTTCTTCTGATTTCACCGCTTTGATACTTATACGTAGTTTCCTGCGATTGTGTTCTTGTTTCTACATTTTTGCCGAATAAATTTTTAAAAAATGCTGCCATAAGTTTTTTTTTTTGTGTTATTAAATATGGTAAAATATTTTTTATACCGATTTAGGTAATTTTTTTTCAAAAATAATTTTTTTTTTATAATTTTAATAAATTTATTTAATAATTATGCTCAAATTCGATATAAATAATTACAAATTAACCGGAAATGTAAAAAGTGTGGTTAATAAAACATTTTACACCCAAAATAATGAAATTAACAGAGAACGATTTGCTTCATTATCGTGGAAATTTAACGAATTTGGATTAATAACTCATTCAAAATCCGTTGAATATAACGGATTGATTTATTCAAATTATATATTTTTATACAATGAAAAAAATCAATGTGTTGGAAGGCTGTTTATGAATGATGATAAAATCAGTTCCAGAGATGTTTTCAAATATGATGATTCTGGTCGTATTATTGAAAAAAAATTTGTCAGAGAACCCGATTATGTGGTTGGGAGAGAAGAACTGATTTTTGATTTGGATAACAAAATGGAAACAAAAATATTTTATTCTACAACCGGAAAAATTATTAAAAAAGAAATAAGTTATTTTGACATTAATAAATTAAAACTTTTTGAAGTTGTTGAAAATAATAAAGTTATAAGAGAATATAAATATTTTTATCCTGATAAATTTACAAAAGAAGTTGAACATTACGATGCAAATAAAATTCTTTCGATGAAAACGAAAGTTATATACGATAAATTCGGAAATTTAACTGAAGATTTTGAATATTCTGTTGATAATAAAGAAACACGATACCGATTTCAAACGAATAAATATAACCCAAAAAATGAGTTAATAGAAGAACTTAGCGGAAGTAGAAGCGTACCAATTCACTGGAAACGAGTTTATAAATATGATAAAATTGGGAATAAAATTCTGGAAGAAAAATATTTGCCAAATAAATCAAAATTTCCTGTAATTCAATTATATTTGGAATCTGTTACGGAAACTGAAATTGAATATTATTAATCAAATTAATTTTTTAAAATTATGAAAATAAATGCAACAATTGCAACCCAAGTTGCGGAATTTCTTGAAAAAGGAAATTCAATTTTTACCGGAAATCTGGCAACCATCACTTTTCGTTTTATAAACGGACAATTTGTAAGAGATTTTGAAGATTTAAGAGAACATGAATCCGGTTCTTCAAATTTATCCAAAGAAGAATTTTTGGAAAAAATTCAGAGTTACGATGTCGAAGATTTCTATAAACTTAAAGAAAATCTGGGATTGTAGAATAACTTGAAAAATCCGTCAAACTTTTTCAAAAAAAATAGTTTGACGGATTTAATTTTTAAAATGAATTAATTTATTGGTATTAAAATTTTTATAAATTTACTTGTGAACTAATAAAATAGTTCAAATTGAAAAATTAACGAACTATTAAAAGAGATAATATGGAAAATAATTCAAATATTTGTCCGGTTGAAAAAGCCGGAATGTTAGACGGTTTTTTTAGAAGAATTATACATAATCCGAAAAAAATTTTGTCATCGCATTTTAGCGGAAATATTACAGTAGTTGATTTGGGCTGCGGACCCGGATTTTTCACAATCGAAATTGCAAAAAAATTAGAAAACGGTGGTAAAATTATTGCAGTTGATGTTCAGCAAGGTATGCTCGATATTATTAGAGATAAAATCAAAAATACAAACTGCGTAAACAAAATTACACTGCACAAATCGGGTTTTGAAAGTTTAAATCTGACCGAAAAAGCAGATATTATTCTTGCATTTTATGTAATTCACGAAATTAACCGAGAAAACTTATTTTCCGAACTAAAATCCATACTTAAACCAAACGGAAAACTATATATTGTCGAACCAAAGTTTCATGTTAATAAGCAAATTTACAACAAAATGCTCGAAGAACTTGAAAAAGTTGGTTTTGAAATAATTGAAAAACCTAAGGTCTTTTTTAGTAGAGGAGTTATTTTGAAATTAAAATGAGTTTAAAAATGAAAATATTTGTAATCGGTGGAACAGGTTTAGTCGGAAGTTATTTGTTACCAAAACTTTTGAAAAAAAACCATGTAGTTATAGCTTTAACACGTTCAAAAAGCAAATTGGAAAAAGTTAAACAAATTGGAGCAATTCCACTTTGGGGAGATATAGTAAATCCTGATTCGTTTATCAATAATTTACCCGATAGATTGGATATGATTGTGTTACTTGCAATGCCCGCAGTAGTTCCGGGCAAAAGAATGACAAAATCCAAAAAAGCAATTTTGAGAAATGATACAAATGCATTTTTCAAAAATTCAATGGATTTGGCTGTAAAATATAATATTCCGATAATTCTTCCTGGAGGTGTAAGTTTTAAAACCGAAAATGATGAAATTGCAGACGAAACTACAAAAATTTATCGAAACGGTATTACCGAAATAGGTGCAGATACGGACGTTATGATAGAAAATGCTATGAAAACCGGAAATCCGAAAATAATTCAGTTGTTGTATGGAAAAATTTACGGAAACGGAGGTTTATTCAAATTTATCTATGATATGTACAACAAAAACAAAGGTAAAATAATTGGAAAAGGTGATAATTACATTCCTAATATTCATGCTGAAGATGCTGCCGAAGCTATAATTATAGCAATTGAAAAATTACCTTTCGGTGAAAAATTCATAATCGCTGACGATACACCTGTTACACAGAAAGATTTCAATATTTTTATGGCTGAATTTATGAACAAAAAACCACCTAAACATATTCCTGCGTTTATTATCAGATTAGTATTAGGTAAAGATTTTATGGAAATTGTAAAAATGAATTGCAAAATTACAAACGAAAAAGCCAAGAATATACTCGAATGGAAACCCAAATATCCTTCTTATATAGATGGTTTAAAAGTTACTTTGGAAGAAATGAAAACAAAGAAAAATTATGTTGAAAATTAAATTATTATAAGATGAAAAAATCAAAATTTCTTAAAGGATTACTATTTTTTTTACTTGGATTTCTCTCGCTTGGAGCATTTTACGGCGGATTGGTTTTTATAATAAAACCTGATGGCTCGGTTTATGATATTCCAACCGATATTCTGCAAAATTCACTTTTTAAAAATTTTCTTGTTCCCGGAATTATTCTACTTGTAACTTTTGGGTTGTTACCAATTTATGTTATTTATGCTCTTATTAAACAACCTGAAAATAAATTTCTGCAAAAATTAAACTTGCTTTACGACCATCATTTTGCTTGGACTTTTGCAATTTATATCGGAATTGCATTAATTATCTGGATAAATGTTCAAACCTTAATTTTTAATGCCGTAGATGCTTTACACACAATATATTCCACTTACGGAATATTAATTATTTGTATTTCTCTTTTACCCGGAACTCGAAATTGGTATAAACTATAATAATCGGATATTTTTGAAGTTTATATTGCTGGACAATGGCTTACTCTCTGAGGAGGTTTACCAACGGCAGCACAAACAAGAAAATGGACTGTGCAACTGATTTGTAGAAAGGAAAAAATAAAATTTATTGTCGAAAAATAATCTGTAATTTATGATAAAAACGTCTGTTTTTACTGATTAATTCGAACTTGTTGATATTTTGATATTTGAATATTATAATAAATTAAACATAATTATGAAAAAATCTGCTTTTCTTTACTTTTTTATATTAGTTTTAGTTACTTGTGGTTATTCACAGATAGACACTGTCAAACAGAGAGTTCTGAAATACGAAATAGATAGTCAAGTACCTTGTTTTATTTTTGGCGGGTATCAACTTTCTCTTGGTTTGGTTTATAAAGATTTCAGATTTAGAACAGAAATACAAAATAGTGGGAGCATAAATTATGGACAATTCGGCTTGACAAATAAAAATGAAAAATTTGAACGTACTATTGATAATTTTTCTGTTGGTATTGTTACCGATTATTACATTCGGAAATGGTTTTTTACAAGTATTTCCTTGCATACTCGTAATTGGCTTGTTACAAACATCGAAACATCCGATAAAATAAACATGCAAACTTATGACGCGGGAATTGGTTTTGGTTTTCAGGTATTTCCTTTTAAACAAAAATTATTAAAGCATCTTTTTTTTCAAGCTACCGGCTTTTTTACTTTCAGACCGAAACAAAGTATTTCAGTCGGAAGTTTAAATTATACTATCTCAAATTTTGATATTCTACCGGGAATGAGAATTGGGTTAAGATTTTAATATGTTAAATTTTATATTCTTAAATCAATGTTCTTTAGTTGAGAATGTATTTAAAATTAATGCATTATGATATCAAATCATGATGATAGCGAGTTGGATTTTTTTGTATAAAAAAAGCGGATACACATAAAGAATTTTTATATTTCAATGAAAAATTAAAATATGCTAAAACTCAACTGCTTTAATAATGTAAAAGACATTCCAACAAATATCTGGGAAAAAATAGCTTCACGACAATCGGTTTTGAAACTGATTTGTAAAAAAGAAAAAATTAAGTTTAAATCTGAAAATTAAAATTGCAGTGCAAAGAATTGATAAAGTCAAAAAACTATTGAGTTGAAAATATTTCGAAATTTTTTTCTATAAACCACATTTCAAAGATAAACTATGAATGAAATTATTCTTAAAATAAGGAAACAGCTCGAAGAAAACATTGATATAAAAACAAAAGAGAGTAGTCAGAAATTCATTAAAGAAAAAATTGAATTTTATGGAGTTAAAATACCAATAGTCAATAAAATAAGCAAAAATATTTTTTGCGAAATTGAATCGTTTGACAAACCGGAGATTTTTCGGTTAATTGAAATTCTTTGGCAGTCGGGAATATTGGAAGAATCTTTTATTGCATGCAATTGGACTTATTCGCTTCGAGAAAGATTTCAACCAACAGATTTTGAAGTATTTAAAAAATGGATTATAAGCTATATAAATAATTGGGCTTCATGTGATACTTTTTGCAACCATTCGGTAGGTGAATTTATTCAAATGTATCCCGAATTTTTAAACGGACTAATAAATTTTACAAAATCTGAAAACCGTTGGATGCGAAGAGCTTCTGCTGTTTCTTTAATAATTCCCGCAAGAAAAGGTTTGTTTTTGAATGAAATTTTTGAAATTGCTAATAAATTATTACTTGATAAAGACGATTTGGTGCAAAAGGGTTATGGCTGGATGCTAAAAGCCGCAAGCGAATCACATCAAGCAGAAGTATTTGATTTTGTGATGAAAAACAAGTTAATAATGCCACGAACTTCTTTGAGATATGCAATAGAGAAAATGCCCCAGGAAATGAGAAAAATTGCAATGAGCAAATAAAATGAAATGAATAATGATTTGAAATAGACCTATTTGATTGCACAATGTGGTATGAATTGTTCCAAAATAAAAATACTGATAAAACCAAGAACAAAATACGGAATGAGTATTGTTGAAAACCTTACAAATATTAAAAACCTTAGATTAAAAGAAATTTTAAATAATTAAGAAATTAAGAGGAAATGTCCCTGCTAGTTCGAGTTCAATGTCATTGACTTAATTTTTTATGATTTAAATTTTGTCAAACTTGTATCCAAATTTACTTAATATTTTTAATATTTCTTCTTAATTGAAATCTCCTTTTGTTAAATATTGTATCAACAAATCTTTACTTTTTTAGTTTATTGTTCACAGAACCTACTCATTATTTCATAAGTTTAAAAAAATAATTAAATACCTCTAAGATATAGGTTTATATCCTATTGGGAAACGTTTTGGAAATACTCTTTTTCTATCAAATTTTCTTCCAGGTCTTATTGCTTCTACATTATCTTTTATCAATTTTAAAATATTGTTTATTAGTTTTTTACTGTTTCTACGAATAAATATGTATATAAAAGATTTATATGTGTAAGATGAAGATTAAATTTTCAATATTATTTGGTCGGAAAGAAATCTTTATAAAAAAAAGGAGAAAACAAGATGTAGTTATGCAGATTATTGAGAAAAATAGAGTATTGTTAATCAATGCCCTTCTTTATTATGGACTAATTTTCTGATAAATAAAATTATTGTGAAAATAAGTAAAATAAAAAAACTTATTTCGCTAACAAAAAACAAAATAATTACAATTTTGGGTTGAAATTTAAATTCTACTTTGTTTGTTCCTTGCGGGATATTTATACCACATAGAGAGTAATTTACGTAAAATATTTCTACTTCTTTTTCATTTACATAAGCTTTCCAACCGGGTACAAAATTCTGCACAAAAACCAGAATAGAATTTTTATTTGCAGTTACTTCTGTTTCAATTTTATTTGCCGAATAATCAGTAATTTCAATATTGTAAATAATTGAATCATTTTTGATAATATTTTCAGGAATAGAATCCAGAAAAGCTATATTATTTTTATTTTGTTCAAAGAATACAGAATCAATATTTTCGGTATAACTATAAAAATTCTGAGCAATGTAAACAAGAGGATTATTTAATATATCTTTATAATATTCAGATTCTTCCAATAAAATAAAGTTCTTATACTGATATGGGTTTCTTCCTCTGCAAGAAGTTTTTTTATAGAAAATATTTAAATTTCTCCATAATATATTAATATTGCCAACATCTGTAATATCCACTATATTAATATTTAAATCTGGAATTGGAAATCCTTCAGGCTGTTTTTTCACTTCGGTGTAAATTGCTTTTTTTAAAGAATCATTTCCATAAACAGAAAGTGGAGAATTTAATTTTGCAGCTATAAAAATATCAACTATTCCGAATGTTACTATTAAAATTATATATAATTTATTATCAATATTTACTCTTCTCATATATTTTAAAACATAAAAAACAATTAAAAAAGAAATGAGAAGAAACAATTGTATAACAGATTGAATTAATATTGTTTGCTTTAAATTTATTTGGTTCAGATATTCATAAATACTAGAAGTGTTATAATTAATTTCGGTATTTTCAATTTTTAAGAAAATAATCAGAATCAGATATAATACAACTATAAAACCTATGAAGATGTTTAATAATTTTATAGATTTTAAATTTTCGGAAATATTTTGTAAACTAATACCTGAAAGTATTGTAAAACAGATGACTGTAAAAACACGAAATAAAGATGGAAATCTGAAAAAATTAAAAAGAGGTACATAGTTATATAAAAATTCGCGAACTGGTGTTATACTCCCTAAAGAAGCTGTAAGTGCTAATAAACCAATGAACAGTAACAAAAATTCTTTAATTTTTCTGAACCTAAAAACCGAAAAAAGTAAGATAATAATAGTAAATAAGCCTATGTAAATATTTACTAAAGCTAAATCAGCATTCCAAAAATTATCTGTTCTATAATATGTTGCAAAAGGAAAAAAAAATGTAAGCAAACCTTCAACACTAAATGAACCAATTAGTGCTCTTTCTAAAGTTACACCAGCTCCTCGGTGTACTAATTGTTGCACTTCGGCAATTGAATATATTACACCAGAACTAATTATTAGAAATAATATTAATATTATAACATTTGCTTTTGTTAAACTGAATATTTCTGAATATTTTTTTTGGATTAAGTTTTTAATTATATGATACAAAAAACAGAATAATAAAAAATATGCAATATTTATAAAGTAAGCTATATAACCACCTGAAATAAGCATAAATAATGATAAGACAAAAAACAAAATATATGTAATATTTTTAGTTTTAATAACATTAAAATACGACCAGATAATCCAGGGAATCCATGTTGCACTAACTATCCAGCCAAAATGTTGTGCATTACTTATAAAAAAACCACTCAACATATAGCTGATGGCAACCAATAAACTAATATTTTTATTAGTAATAAAATGTTTACTAAAGTAATACATTCCTAATCCGGCAACAAATAAATGAAAAGTAAATTCGTAATTGGCGGTGTAAATATTATATCCTGTTAAAATGCTAATTATTAGCGTAACAGGATACCATGTTTGAGCATCAGAATACTGTGCAAATCCTAAATTCTGAAAAGGATTCCAAAGTGGAAGTTCAAAGTTGCGAATACTTTCGCTTATAAAATATCGCCAAGGATACGAAATATCTAAAAAGTCCCATTTTAACGAATATTTTCCAAAAGTAATTTCCCAAAAACTTAATAATGTAACAATTAGAATAATAAGAATATTTACAATTTCACTTTTATTGATTTTATTAAATATTTTCATTACTGAATAATTGATATTTTATAATTATTTACAATATAAATTTAAATAATAAGATGCCTGCGAATTTCCTAAATTTAAAGAATTTTGCCAGTCGGAACAAGCTAGTTCTGAATTATTTAATTTTATATATGAAATACCTCTGTTTAAATATGCAAGGTTGTAATTAGGTTCAATTTCAATGGCTTTTGTAAAATCTGCTAAAGCTAACTGATATTTACCTGTTAAATTATAAACAATTCCTCTATTAAAATATGCCAAAATAGCCTTATCATTAATAGAAATAGCTTTGGTATAATCTTCTATTGCACCTGCTTTATTGCCCGATAAATCCTTTGCGAAACCTCTGTTTGTTAATGCTTCCGAATTATTGGCATCAATTTCTAAGGCTTGATTGAGAAACTTTATTGCATCTGATAAAGAATTTAACTTTCCGTTTAAAACGCCAAGTTTAATTAAACACTCAACACTTTGAGGGTTGATTAAAAATGCAATATTATAAATTTCTTTAGCTTGTAAATAATAACTTTGTTGTCCGGTGTAATCACCTTTTAATTCATAGTTTGCACCATCAGTTAATATATTAGTAATTCTATCCGGAAATTTGTTTTTAATTATTTCAATATCAGCATTTGCTAAATCATTTTTATTCTGTTGCCTGTATATAAGAATTCTGAAGTAATATGGCAAATAATCAGTCTGAAAATATTTTAAATAATTTTCAATGTCTAAAAGAGAGTTATCAAAATCAGATAAATAATAATAAGACATTGCTCTCATAATAAACAATTTATTAAATTCGTCGGATTTATTTATTAGTAAAGTGAAATCGGCAATGGCTTCTGTATATTTACCAACTGAATTATAAGCTGTTCCTCGATTGTAGTGAGCGTCATCAAAATCAGGTTTCAACTTTAGAGCTTTAGTATAGTTTATAATAGCAGAATCCCATTTATTTAACATTATCAAAGCATTGCCTAAGTTTGAGAAAACATTTCCATAAGTAGAATCAATTTTTACAACTTTGTTAAAATCAACAACTGCCGCTGCCGGATTTCCGGTTTTTGCCAAAGTTATTCCTCTGTTCGACAAGCCACCTATATTTGAAGGATTTAATTCTAAAGTATTGGTATAATCTTTAATAGCTTCGGAATAATATTTTACTGCGTTTTCGTTATCACCTTCTGCGGCTGCAAAATCGCCCTGCTCTTGATAATAATTTCCTCTGTTATAATGAGAGACAATAACCTCGGGATATTTTTTTATAACATCGTCCCAAAGTGTTGAGCTGTTTTGCCATACATCATTTCTATAAAATGAAAAAATTGTAAGTATTGCAATGTACAATACCCAAAATGTATTTAAAACTGGTTTTAAGTTATTGAATTTTGAAAGTAATTTAAAATGAAAATACACAAGCAAAATACTTAAACTTATAGCCGGAATATACGCATAATGTTCTGATATTAAAAAGTTTTGTACCGATGCTAATTGTAAAACCAAAATAATATTTGCTGTAAAAAACAATATTGAGAAAACAATTATTTTTTTATTTTTAATAAATGCCCATATTGTAGTCGCAATCAGTGCTAAAACAGGAATTGGATAAAGCCAATATTTTAAAGGAATTACATTGTCTAGCTTTTGTGGAAATGGATGAATTGCAGATAGATTATACGGAATAAATAATTTAATTACATAGTGTGTAAAACTATAACACGAGTACAAAACATTTTCGTAAAATGGGTAAGATTCATTTCCTGAAGTATTTACAGTTGAAAAAGATTCAGCAAGTGGTTCTTGACCTCCAATTGCAAAAATAGCTAGTAATCCGAAAAATGAAGATAAAATGAAAAATGGAATTTTTTCGTTAATAACTCTTTCATTAAAAAATTTCTTCTCGGAAAAAAAACGTTTGATATTTTCTTTTGATAAGTCAATTCGACCAATTAAATAATCGATTAAAACCATTGATATGGAAAGAGTAACAGCTTGTGTTTTTGAAAATAATGAGAGTAGAAAAAGAAATAATGCAATAAAATAAAATTTCATCTTATTATTTTGGATATAAATCATATACAAAATCAAAGAAGCTAAATAAAACATTGAATAAAGAACATCTTTTCTTTCGGCAATCCAACTAACAGATTGAATGTGCATTGGATGTATTGCAAACAATAAAGCACTAATCAATGCATAAAAAAATGCTTTTTCTTTGCTGATTTTTTTTATTATCATTAAAACAAGAAAAAACACAAGCACACTATTTATTGAATGTATTAAAATATTGTGAATATGATAAAACGAAGGATTTGATAAACCAACAAAACTGTAATCAATCATGTACGAAACCATAGTTAAAGGAATGTACATTACGAAATAAAAATTTGAGAAAAAATATTTAATATTTTCCCACGAAAATTCAGTTATGTAAGGATTTAATGTAACATAACGATCGTCGTCCCAGTTTACAAAATCATTGTCAAAAGCCTTAATATAAGCTAATAGTGTTAAAATAATAATTAAAACGGGAATATAATATAGCTTATATTTTTTTATGTGATTGATTATTTCATTATCTGATTTTTTTTCAATAGATTGATATTCTGTTTCTTCTTCAGAATTATCAATATGGGTTACATGTTTAATTGTTTTATTATCTGAGTTCTTTACAGAATAATTTTGTTTTTTGTTTTTATGTTTATCTAAATTTGATGTTTTTTTTTGTGCCATATAATTTTGTATATTTCGTGTTTTGATATCAAAATAAATTAAATGTTATTCTCTTCCAAACTCCTTTTCAACTTCTTCTAAATTAGAATGTAATAATTCCCAGTTTTGCATTTCAGCTTCTAAGTTCTTCTTTAGTATTTCATATTTCTCAAAAATATCATGATTTGAAATATTTTCAGGATTTGTTAGTAAGTTATCAGCTTTTTTTATTTCATTTTCTAAATCAGCTATTTTAATTTCAGATTCTTCTATTTGTTTTTTTATTTTACGAAGAATTTTTTCCTGTTCTTTTCTCTCAAAATATTTTTGTTTGTTATCTGATATTTTTTCATCATTTTTTTCAGATTTGGTAATTAATTGTTTTCTTTCAATTTCTTTAATATCATCAATTTTTTTTCTTCTTAGAAAATCAAAAATTCCTCCTTTATGCTGTCGTGTTTTTTTATCTTTAAATTCATAAACGGTATCTACCAGATTATCAAGAAAATCTCTATCGTGTGAAACAATTATCAACGTTCCGTCATATTGATTAAGTGCATCTTTAAGAATTTCCTTAGAACGCATATCTAAGTGATTTGTAGGCTCATCTAAAACCAGAAGCGAATATGGTTGTAAAAGTAACTTTGCCAAAGCTAAACGAGCACGTTCGCCACCTGAAAGAACTTTTACTTTTTTGTCAATATCATCATTTCTAAATAAAAACGAACCTAAAATATCTCTTAGTTTGGTTCTGATATCTCCAACAGCTATATCGTCTAAAGTTTGCCATACAGTCTTATTTAAATCGAGTAAATCGTCTTGATTTTGTGCATAGTAACCTATAGAAACATTATGTCCGAATTTTAATTTTCCGACATAATCCAATTCTCCAAGAATTACTCTTGCAAAAGTTGTTTTTCCTTCACCATTTCTGCCGACAAATGCGACTTTTTCATTTCTTTCGAGAATAAAATCCAATTCGTGTAAAACCAGATTTTGAGAATAACTTTTTGATAAATTCTGAGCTTCAATTATAATATCACCGGCACGTGGCGAAGGCGGAAATTTAAAATGTATTGCAGAATTATCTTCAATATCAATTTCAATTTGTTCAACTTTTTCGAGTTGTTTTATTCTTGATTGAACCTGAACCGATTTAGTAGCTTTATATCTAAATCTTTCGATAAATTTTTCGGTATCTTCAATATATTTCTGTTGATTTTCATAAGCTGCAAGTTGAGCAGTTCTGCGTTCTTTGCGAAGTTCAACATATTTTGTGTATGAAGCATCATAGTCGTATAGTTTTCCGGCTGATATTTCAACAGTTCGCTTAGTAACAGTGTCAAGAAAAGTACGGTCGTGTGAAATTAAAACCACTGCACCCGGATATTCTTTCAAAAAATCTTCAAGCCATTGAATTGATTCTATATCTAAGTGATTTGTAGGCTCATCAAGTAGAAATACATTTGGTTTTCGTAAAAGAATTTTTGCCAATTCAATTCTCATTCGCCAGCCACCACTAAATTCATTAGTAATTCGATTAAAATCAGATTGTTTAAAACCCAAACCTTTTAAAGTTGTTTCAACATCAGCCGATAAATTTGCACCGCCAATAAGTTCAAATCTGTGAATTAATTCGGAATGTTTATTTAGTAAATGCAAATATTCATCAGATTCATAATCTGTTCGTTCAGTTATTTCGAGTTCTGTTTTTTTTATGTCTTTTTCTATATCCAGAATTTCGTGAAAAGCGTTCATGGTTTCGTCAAAAACTGTTTTTCCTTCAGGATAAATCATTTGCTGAGGAAGATAGCCAAACTTTATATCTCCGGGAATTGTTACAGAACCTTTAGCAGGAACAAATTCGCCAATAATTATTTTTAGCAAAGTAGATTTTCCAGCACCGTTTTTTCCTACCAAACCTATTCTATCTCTGGGGTTTATTACAAAAGAAATATCTTTAAAAAGGTCTTCACCTGTAAAATCAACTGTTACGTTATTTATAGAAATCATTAAAATTGTATTTTTGTCTGTTTTAAAACTTACAAATGTAAGTAAATTAAGAGATTTATTCAAATAAAACTAATCGAATAAATTGATATTTGAAAATGATTAAATTTATCAATAATTTACTTTTTGCTAATAAGTTTCTAGAATCCAATCGACTTCAGTATCAAAACCAGATTTAATAACTGCTGAATTTGAATAGTAGAATATTTTTTCGGGAAGCTGATTTTTTAAATAATTTCCTGTATCCCATTTTTTGTTATTATTTTTATCATAAATTATTTTTAGAGTAAAACTTTGCGGTGAAAGATTTGGAATTATAATTTCTTGAGAATCTGTTATAAAGTATTCATATAAAGTTTCATCTTTTGAATTTAATATTTGTACTATTGCCTGTCCTTCAAGAATTTTTTCTGATATTGAAATTGAATCTTTGGAAAGTAATGTATCTGCCTTTAATTTATTTATTTCAATTTTATTATATTGAATTTCACCTAACTTAGAAATATTAAGAACCAGTTTTCCATAATAGTCTTCTTCTCTTAATTCGAAAGTATTTGAAGTTGAGTCGTTATACATATTATAAATATCTGTAAAAGCTAATGAATCAACAACTAATTTGTAATATTCACCTTGAATTTTATCAAATTCGACATTGAATTTTCTAAAGTGTGCTGAATCTTTCAATATTTTAAAATCTTTTTCAAGTTCAATTACTAAACCAACTGAATCGATGGTACTTACAACTTGTTTTGTTACTTGTAATTTTAGAGTATCATGCTTTTGTATTTTTTTTCCTTTTTTATCAACATCTTTAAAATCAATTGAAAATTCTATTTCTTTAGAATTTCTTGTTCCTGCATGATATATTTCGTATTCAACTTTTTTGCTATTTGCTTCAAAAGTTGTTCTACACCAATATTTTAATTCAGAATTCAATAAATTTAAAACGGGTTCTTCAATTAAAGGTTTACTAAATTCAAGCACAAAATGATTTGTTAAATCTCTATACGAATTTAAAATTGTTTGTTGTACATGATTTAAAATAACACTTATTGTATCATTAAATTCAACATCAATATATTCTATATTTTCGTAATCAAGAGTATTTATTGAAAAAATTAAAGTATCCTTAGAGAAAATTGTTGAATCCAGAATAGATATTTTTGCTAAATTTCCAATATTTTCAATTTTATACCAGTCAGATAATATATTGTTATTTAATAATTTTAAATTGATATTGGTGCTTAAATCTTTATTAAAAACTAGTTCAATTTCATCTTGTTTTTCTCTTTTTTTCTCTAAAATTTTCATTTCCGAAATATTTAGAGAAATTTTATCAGCAAAAGTCTGATATTGATTTAAATAATAATCATTATCATAATAAATTATAAAATCCAGTTTTTCTTTGTTATAAATATTTTCATTGAAAATTTCAACAACTAAGCTATCATTCAATGAATTTTGTGAAATTGAAAAATCAGTCTCATCTTCTTCAAAATTTAAAAAATCGATTTTTGGAGTATTTATTAAAGGCTGTTTAAAAGTAAAAATAAGTAAATCTTTTTGATGGCGTTCATTTTTTAAAATTGCTTGAGTTTTGTCAATCAAAACAGTGCTGTCTATAAGTTGATAAAGATGGATTTTTGAAGTATCAATTTTAAAAATAGGAGTACCGGTTTCAAATTCTATATTTTCGTAAAAATCAAAATTTTCGGTTAAATTTGTTTCAAGTTTTAAGTAAAGACTATCAGCATCTTCATCCTTGTAAACTAGTGAAACAGTGTCTTTTTCATAAAAATAATTGTTAACAGAATCTATCTGTAAATAAGATAATTCCATTTTAATAGTGTCAATATTTAACAAACTTGTATCTGTTAACCAATAAATTATTGAATCATTTGGTGTAAATGTCTCAATCAAAAAATTTTCATTGGTAAAATTTAATGTTATGATTTCAGGAATTTCGTTTAGTTCGTTTTTGAATGTTATTACTGTTTTACCTTTTTTAGGTCTAACAGCTTCTTTAACAAATTGTTTGTTGTTATCTTCATCAAACATAAAAATTTTCAGATTATCTGGTGAATATTCATAAAAAACATTATTTACAATACTATCAACCAGAATACTATCAATAATATTTACATTTGTGCTGTCATAAATGTATTTTAAATTTTGTAAAGAATCAATTCTTTCAATTATTTTAACTGATGTTGTGATGTTAGAATCCAAAAAACCGATTGATTCATTTGGCATATCGTACAACAAATTGGTATTCATATCGGTAAGACCAAATATTTTATAATTTCCTTGTTTAATATTTCTTATATAAAAATAACCAGATGTATCTGTTTTTGCTAAAAAATATGGAGTTTCTAAATAAGGAATTGAATCGGTAATCTTTTTGTAAAGCATAACATAAACATCTTTAGCTTTTTCCAACGATTTTGCATCATATACATAACCAGACACTGAGAAACTATCAACCACTGAGCCTGTCGAAAAAACAAAAGCAAAATCTGTTATTGGGTTACTTTCTGTATAATCCTGAATTGCATTCCCGAAATAAAAAGTATAAGTAGTTGTATCTTTCAAATCTTCGTTTAGTTTCACAATCAATTTTTTTCTTATAATTTTAAAATCCGGTATGGTAAGAAATGGTGGTGAAGAGAAAAAATTTGTATTAATATCTTTTATTTCAAAGAATTCGCTTATTCTAAATACCAATTCCGAATTAGCAAATCCAGTATCTTTATATTCCGGTGAGCTTTTTAAAACAATCGGAGAAATTGTATCTTTGTTGCCTCCGGTTGGTGAGCCTATTTTTGCACACGAAAAATATAAAATTGGAACAAGTATAATAATAATTAAGCTATATTTCTTCATTTCAAATTGTTGTTGACAAAATATTACATTTTACAAAAAGTAAATTTATTAAAATGTTTTATCCTAAAAAGTTAATTTTTTATAATGATAATTATATTTTAAATTTTTAAAATTTAACTTCTTGAATATATGACGTATAATAGTATTTAGTTTGTTTTTTCAATTTTTTTGAAAAATGTAATTATAAAATATTATTTTAGCGAAATAATTTTTTTAAACAAAAAAACTATGGAATCAAAATTTTCAGCAAACGAAAGAAAAAAAATTCTTCAAAATTTATCTTCTAAAGAATTTGATATACTAATAGTTGGCGGCGGAATTACCGGTGCCGGTATTGCATTAGATGCAGCTTCACGTGGTCTTAGCGTTGCTTTAGTTGAAAAAGATGACTTTGCATCTGGCACTAGTAGTCGTTCTACTAAACTGGTTCATGGAGGCTTACGTTATCTGGAGCATCTCGAACTGGGACTTGTAAAAGAGGTTGGAAGAGAACGTGAAATTGTACATAAAAATGCTTCACACATTGTGTTACCCGAAAAAATGATTTTACCAATAATTGAAAATGGAACTTTAGGTGAATTTACAACATCAATAGCGTTATATGTTTATGATTATCTGGCTGGTGTAAAAAAAGAAGAAAATCGTAAAATGCTTACACGCGAAGAAACTATTGAAAAAGAACCTCTTATCGACAGTCCAATTTTAAAAAGCGGAGCACAATATTACGAGTACAAAACCGATGATTCGAGATTAACAATTGAAGTTCTTAAAAAAGCTGCTGAATATGGCTCACTAGCTGTTAATTATACCGAAGTAACTGATTTTATTTACGAAAATAAAAAAATAAAAGGTGCTGAAGTATTTGACAAAATAAATAACGAAAAAATCAAAATCACAGCTAAATACATTGTTAATGCTACGGGAGCCTGGGTCGATAAAATGCGTACAAAAGATAAATCTTTAAAAGGCAAAAGATTACATCATACTAAAGGAATTCATATTGTAATACAAAAATCTAAATTTAATTTAAAACATGCAATATACTTTGATGTTGGTGATAAACGTATGATTTTTGCAATTCCCAGATTCAATGTTGTTTATATTGGTACTACTGATACAACTTATACCGGAAATCTCGATAACCCCGATATTACAAAAGAAGATGTTCAGTATCTGTTAAATGCAATTAATAAAATTGCACCAACAGCAAACCTTAAAATAGAAGACGTTGATTCCGGTTGGTCTGGATTACGTCCACTTATTCACGAAGATGGAAAAGACCCATCTGAATTATCACGTAAAGACGAAATTTTTTATTCTAAAACAGGACTAATTTCCATTGCAGGAGGAAAACTTACAGGATACAGAATGATGTCAAAAAAAGTTGTTGACATTGTAAGAGAAAGATTTAAAGAAGATTATAATAAATCTATAGGAAAGTGTATTACAAAAGGTATCAAACTTTCGGGAGGCGAATTTAAATTTGAATACAGCTTGGGTGCTTTAGTTGAATATGCTGATAAAAAGTATGATGAAGCCAAGCAAACAGGAATAAGTATTGAAAATTTTAAAAATTTATTTTATAGATACGGAACTAATATAGATACTGTTACAGAAAATGCGTATGAATTTTACAATCAATCAAAAGATACTGAAAAATCGTGGCTAAAATCAGAAATATTGTACTGTATAGAAAATGAAATGGTTACAAAACTTACAGATTTTTTTATCAGACGAACCGGAATGATATTTTTCAGCATAAACGAAATAAAACCTATTCTCAATTTTGTTGCAGATGAAATGGCTACTTTGTTAAAATGGTCGCCTGAAATAAAGCAAGAAAATTTAGAAAACTTTAATCAGGAATATTTACATGCAATAAGTTTTAAATAAAACTTTATGAAAATAATTTTTTTGAAACTCAACAGCAAATTATTCCTATTTATTCTGGCTATAATTTTAGGCTCAATATCATTATTTTACACTAATAAGTTGGTAAAAAAACTATCAGCAGAAGAGCGAAAAAAAATCATACTTTGGGCTGAAGCGTATAAAGAAATTCAAACAGTTGATTTAAATCAGGAAATAAGTCTGGTTGTATTTAACATGATTTATGAAAATAAAACCATTCCCGTAATTTTGCTTGGAGAAGATGAAAAAATTATTGGGCATTCAAATTTGGATTCACTAAAATCAGAAGACGAAAATTATCTGAAAGAACAACTCAGTATAATGAAAGAACAACATGAACCAATTGTAATTGACTATTATCAGGGGCATCATAATTATATTTATTACAAAGATTCATTTTTATTAACTCAGTTATTCTATTATCCTTACATTCAACTAGGTTTAATTCTGCTTTTTATAACAGTGTCATATTTTGCTTTTAGAAATGCACAAAATGCAGAAGAAAATCAGGTTTGGGTAGGAATGTCAAAAGAAACAGCACATCAGTTGGGTACACCAATTTCATCTTTACTTGCATGGGTTGAATTATTAAAAATGAAAAATGAAGATACATCTCTTGTAAAAGAAGTCGAAAAAGATGTTCAACGTCTTGAAACTATAACAGAAAGATTTTCAAAAATAGGTTCATCGCCAATTCTGAAAAAAGCAAATATCTACGAAATTCTCGAAAATTCTATACTTTATTTAAAATTGCGTTCATCAAATCACATAATTTACGATTATCAGTTTACTAAAAATAAAACTATCGAAATTCCAATTAATATTGCACTATTTGAATGGGTTATTGAAAATTTATGCAAAAATGCAATTGATGCGATGAGTAATTCGGGTAAAATTTCGATATTAGTTACAGAAAATATTAACAATATTTTTATTGACATTTCTGATACAGGGAAAGGTATTCCTAAACGGAATTTTAAAACAGTTTTTAAACCCGGATTTACAACAAAAAAACGAGGTTGGGGCTTAGGACTTTCACTGGCGAAACGTATAATTGAAATTTATCACGAAGGAAAAATTTTTGTCAAAAATTCGGAACTTGGAAAAGGAACAACATTCAGAATAATTTTAAAAAAATAATATTCAATTAATTATTAACAGTTTAAATAACTAATGCTAAATTCGTAACAATTTTTTTCAACATATAATTTTTTATTTAAATTTTAATACTTAATTTTGCACGATTTTTTCATTAGAAGATGCCAAATTACTTAAAAAAATATTCATTATATTTCAGAAGTTTATCTCAAGGATTACATCAGTTTAAATACATTGCAGATGATAAATTCTTTGATTTTTTTCCAGATTCGGAAGTTAAGCAGGGAAAAGTTCTGATAAAAGTGAATATAACTGTTCAAACAAGTAATCTTATACTTGAAATATTGATGAAAGGAACTGTTAAGATGCAATGTGATTTATGTTTAGACGAATTTGATTTACCAATAAAATATAAAGCAAATTTGTTTGTAGATTTTGGAGAAATAAGTTCTGATTTAACAGATATTGACGAAAAATTAACTTTGGCATTTTCAGAAAACGAAATTGATTTATCACAACATTTTTATGAATATATACATTTGAGTTTACCAACAAGACGAGTACATAAAAAAGACGAAAACGGAAAATCACGATGTAATCAGGAAATGATAGAAAAAATAAAACAGTTCACAATTAATGCTCAACAAGAAGAAGTTATCGACCCACGATGGGAAGAATTAAAGAAATTAAATAATTAGTAAACAAAATATCATAACATATAAAAATTAGACAAAATGGCACATCCGAAACATAGAATCTCGAAAACCAGAAGAGATAAAAGAAGAACTCATTACAAAGCAGAAGTTCCAACAATGGGAAAATGCTCAAATTGCGGAGCAACAATACGTTATCATAGAGTTTGCTCAGAATGCGGACATTACAGGGGTAAATTAGCAATAGCTAAAGCTGAAGAATTATAAGACTTAGGTTTCTGGTTTTTGCAAAATACGGGAAGAATTGATGATGATAGAAACTTATTTTTTGTTTCTATCATTTTTTATTTATAATCAATACATAACAAAACGTATAGATAATCTATATTAAAACAATTTTGTTTTTAATATTTGATTAACTAAATTTGGAAATTGTTTTAAATTGAAATATATAATCAAACAAACATAAAAATGACAGAAATAAAAGCTGCAATAACAGGTGTAGGAGCTTACTTACCCGAATATATTCTTACAAATTCAGAGCTTGCTACTATGGTTGATACCACTGATGAATGGATTATGACCAGAATAGGTATCAGAGAAAGAAGAATTTTGAAAGAAGAAGGAAAAGCTACTTCTGATTTAGGTACAAAAGCAGTATTAGAACTTCTTGAAAAGACACACACCTCTCCGGAAGATATTGATTTACTTATTTGTGCAACTGTAACACCAGATATGCAATTTCCTGCAACAGCAAATATTATCAGCGATAAAGCAGGCTTAAAAAATTCGTTCAGTTATGACATAAACGCAGCTTGTTCCGGTTTTATTTTTGCTTTAAATACAGCTTCAAAATTTATTGAAACCGGAAGTTGCAAAAAAGTAATAGTAGTTGGTGCCGAAAAAATGTCTTCAATTGTGGATTATTCAGACCGAAACACATGTCCAATATTTGGTGATGGTGCTGCTGCTGTGTTACTTGAGCCTTGCCATGACGGTGATGGAATTATAGATTCCATTTTACAAGTAGATGGCGAAGGACGGAAACATTTACACATGAAAGCTGGTGGCTCATTAAAACCATCAACACATCAAACAATTGATGCAAAAGAACATTATATATATCAAGAAGGTCAGGCTGTTTTTAAATTTGCCGTTTCTAAAATGGCTGATACATCAGTCGATATGATGGCAAAACATAATTTAAGAGCCGAAGATATTGCTTGGTTAGTTCCACATCAGGCAAATATGAGAATTATTGAAGCTACTGCTAAAAGAATGGGAATAGGCAAAGAACAAGTTATGATAAACATTGAAAAATACGGAAATACAACAGCCGCAACAATACCATTATGTTTATGGGAGTGGGAACACAAATTAAAAAAAGGTGATAATATTATTCTTTCATCTTTTGGTGCTGGTTTTACGTGGGGAACAATTTATTTAAAATGGGCTTATAATTCAAAGTTTTAATTAATAACTCAAAAATTATTTTCAAAATAATCTAAATTGTATTTTTTTATTTTTACAATTTAGATTATTTTGGCATAAATTGTAGAAATATTATAATATCAAAATATTTTATTAAGTATAAATTAAATAAGTGTACGATGGTAAATTTAAAAGAAATTCAGGATTTTGTTAAAGCAATTGTAAAAACAGGTGTATCTGAAGTAGATATAAAAACCGAAGACTTAAAACTATCAATTAAAGTACATACAAGAGATAATTCAAAACAAGTTACAGAAACAACTTATATTCAGCAAATACCTGTAACTTCACAAATGCCTACACTTCAAACAACAGGTCAGACAATACATGCAGCAACAACAACAACAACGCCGGTTGAATTCAGAGAGGAAGAAAAAAGAGACGACAAAAAATATATTACAATAAAATCACCGATGGTAGGAACATTCTACAGAAAACCTTCACCGGATAAACCTCTGTATATTAACGTTGGAGACGAAATAATTCCGGGTAAAGTTTTGTGTATAATTGAAGCAATGAAACTTTTCAATGAAATTGAAGCAGAAGTTAAAGGAAAAATTGCAAAAATTTTAGTAGATGATATGTCCCCGGTTGAATTTGACCAACCTTTGTTTTTAGTAGAACCTTAATTTGTTTCAAAATTATTTAAAATGTTTAAAAAAATACTGATTGCAAACAGAGGCGAAATTGCTTTAAGAATAATTCGTACTTGCAAGGAAATGGGAATAAAAACTGTAGCTGTTTATTCAACAGCCGACAGAAATAGTCTTCATGTTCGTTTTGCAGATGAAGCCGTTTGCATTGGACCTCCACAAAGTAGCCAATCATACTTGGATATTGCCCGAATTATTTCAGCTGCTACTTTAACAAATGCAGATGCTATACATCCCGGATATGGATTTTTGTCAGAAAATTCAAAATTTGCTCAAATATGTGCTAAACATGGTTTCAAATTTATTGGACCAACTCCCGAAATGATTGATAAAATGGGAGATAAGGCTACT
>Ga0316608_1000250_pt1 | contig 27556 bp, 22 predicted proteins | sample MIS2016152B_MG_FD_207673 | JGI IMG/M metagenome (GOLD analysis project Ga0316608, IMG submission 207673) | Microbial mat bacterial communities from Middle Island sinkhole, Lake Huron, Michigan, United States - MIS.2016.152B | ecosystem: Environmental > Aquatic > Freshwater > Lake > Sediment...
CTTACTTTTATTCAAATACTGGCACTATATTAAAAATTAGCAATTTGAGAGAGTTTCGGATTTCTAACTGAAATGTGTTATGTGCTAATTGAGTGAAGGTTATAGGCTTAAATTGACGGCTATGCCTCCCAAGAGGGGGATACTGCTAATCAACGTTTTAGCTTTATAATTGGTATTTCTTTATGAAACAATATATATTATCCTGTAAGGCAAGTTCAAAGCTAATTTCCCCTCTTGGGAGGGGACTAAGGGGTGGGTTATTGACAACCAACGATTTACCCACTTAGCCTGATGGCTATTAAAGAAATTTTTTTTGCCCACGAATTACACGAATTGCACGAATTTAAATCACTTAAATGGGTGGGTGAATAATAATAGAACACCCAAAACCTTATTAACCTTATCTTTACAGTAACTAAGTTTGCGATGTATCAATCGTAATTATATTCACTATTAATTAGCATATTAGCAAATTTATTCATCCATTTCATCCAAAATCTTTTTTGCCATCATTTTATATTGACTTGAACTTTTTGAAATTCCTGTAAATATTTCTTTAGCCTGAATTATTTTTCCGGTTTTAAGGTAAGTCAATCCTTTGTACCATTCAGCATCATTCCGGTTGATGTGGTTTTCCTTGATTAAGGAATCAAAAACAATAATGGCTTCATTTTCTTTTTTTATTTCCATCAGGCAAATGGCTTTAAATAAGCGCATATCCATGGCAGAATCAGGTATAGCAGAAAACTCAGTAAAAGCTTGGGCGAACAGTTTCTTTTCGTAAGTTTCAAATGCATGAAAAATACTTTTTTCAATGCTTTCTACCCCTAATTTTTTTTCTATTCCCGAAGGCATCTTGTAAAACTGCGTGAAAAGTTTTTGATTATCCATGGCTGTTTTTTGAGAAAATAGAAACCAGATAGAAATGAGCAAAACAATGGAAGCGGCAGCAGCTACCCATGTATAGATGCGGAGTTTCAATTTTTTCTTTTGGTTTCCGGCATTTAATTTATGAGCTGCATTCAGCGCGATAATCATTTCCAATGTGATATCCGTTTCACTTTTGAATTCCGAATTGTGCTTGTAGAAATCCTTAAAAACAGGAATTTCTTCATTTGTGAGTGTTTTTGTCACAAATTTTTTTATCAATATTTCTTGTTCTGTGTTCATTATATCATTCAATAAAAAGTGGTTAATGTGATTAAGAAATTCGCTTGATCAATATTTTTTCATCAGCTCCTTCCATTTATTGATGCACCGATTCAGCAAGGTTTTTGAGCTATCGGCTCCGCTAATGTTTTTCAATTTACCTGCAATTTCCTGATGACTAAAATCTTCGATATATCTTAATTTGATCAATTCCTGACATTTTTCATCCAGAACAGAAAATGCTTTCAAAGCATTTGCACTTCTCGATTCGTCCGTTGTCAGGTTTATTTCTATGCCATACAAAGATTTTAAATCATTCACATAGCTTGTTTGTGTGTGGTGCAAATATTCTGAAAAGCGTTCTTTTTCTTTGATCGCTTTTCGATAATTGTTGGCACCCAAGCGTTTGCAAATTTCTTTTGCATAAGATTGATTCATATCATTGAGCTGTCCTTCAACTACTTTTTGATAGATCACAAGAAAAGAATCGGCAAAAATTGCCAATGCTTCTTCCTTATCCCATTTAAGCCAGTTTGTTAAATAAGCCACCAACTTTTTTTCAAGCAAGTTGAAGTAAAGACGGCATGCATCATCCATCTTCTTCTGTCTGATCAAATCAATAATTTGCTTCACAATATTTGTTTCTGATTAATTAATGTCGAATTCGATTGAAATGTAAACAAAATTTTTTACTTTTTTTTATACAATTTATAAATGGAGGATAGTATAAGTTTTTTTGTAGTGAAAACTTTCTTGCTTTTTATAAAAACATTTTTTTATAGAAAAAACTTTATATTGTCAATACAATTATTTATTAGATATTCAATAATTTATATGATCATAATAATAATAGGTAGAGTTAGGTTTTCGAAAGATTGATTTACCAGCAAAACCAATGAAAGCGCTAACGCTTATTACATTGCCACTTAATTCCGTTCCATTTGGATTTTTAAAATTAAGAAAATTGTATCTCATTTCAAATCCAAAATAATTCCCATTATTCCTGATATGCTTATACTTAAAACCAAGGTTTAAATTTAAAGATCCTAAGTTCTTTGTGATCGTATCCTTGACGGGGTCCGACACTTTTACGTTCAAAGCTTCAAACATATCATAAGCTATACCTCCCAAAAAGTAGAATTTATTTCGGTAACTCGAAGGTAGTTGATATCCAAGATCTAAGCCAAAATTTGCTCCCAGAAAATGCCTTGTATTCCAGAGTGAATCGTTTTTATAAACCTGGTAAGTATTAGCTGTTTTTCCAAATTTTATAGCTGCTGAAATGTTTAAAAACATATTTTTATAATCAAATCCCAGACTAACACCCAAATTCGGATGAATACCAAGTTTGCTCAATTTGCCTTGAGGAATCCATGCACCGAAAGACAACTCTTGATGATTTTTGACCTGATTCTTTAGCTTCTCCTTTTTTTTCAGATAATATTGTTGAATTTGAGTATGATTAAATTGAGAATTCTGCAATAAATTTATTGTTACCTCCGGATTATTTGTGTAAAATTGAAGAAAGAAATTTTCTAAAGTAGTATTTTCTTTATGATCTATAAGATCCATAGCAATGGTGTAGGAGATACTATCCAAAATTCGGGGAGTGTTATAATTATAATATATTTGATACCCATAGTTTGGGACATTTCGTTTCAGATTCTCCACTCGAATTTTAAAAGACTCAAGATAATTAATAATAAATTCATTGTATAAACTTTCATTAAATGTTCTATTTTCAATAGCAAACAGGATTTTAAACCGATAATAAATTTCAGATTCACCACATTGTTTATGCCAAAATTCAAGAATAGCATTCAAAGTATCAACTGATTTTTTTTGATAGTAATCTGGAATTAGATAAGATAGATTATAATGGATATCTTCGCAATGGAGCACTCTTCTGGTCATGAGATTCTCAACATCTTTAATTTGCCCATAATCAATTATATAACATATTGTAAATAATAATGTCACAAGTATTTTTTTCATATTCAAGATAGTTTTTAATGATTGTATTTTTTAGAAGATATTTGACAAATCGATTACCCCCAAAACTAAACAGAATTTTTAAAAACTAAATCTGAAAATCAGCAAATACAACAAGATTATTTCCGGAAATACCATAAATCCGCTAGCGTGTCACGGTTATGTTTGAAATACAAGTATATATTAAAATACTTGTTTACCTTTTTTCGGTGAACCGTGTCATGCTTTCTATACAAATCAACATTTTGATAAAAGACCTGAGGAATTAAGGAAATGTTTAAAAACATTCAAATCAATTTGTTTTTTGTTTCTAAGCAAACTAAATGCTACAAAAATACGTTTACTTTGGTTCTACTTTGGTAGATTACAATATAAAATGATTTTGAAAATTTCTTTAATAGCCGCAGCCGTCAGGTTAAGGGGGTAAATCATTGGTTATCAAAAACCCACCCCTTGGTCCCCTCCCAAGTGGGGAAAGTACATTGATGAGTTGATAAAAAAAGCAATGGAGCAGCTCGAAATAATGTATTTTAATGATGTAGAAAAAGAACATTATGAAAGTCACGAAAGAAGATATATGGATGAAGCAGCTTTAGCAAAACAGGAAGAAAGAAAAATTTAAGCGGCGAAAAACGAAGGTTTGAATGAAGGAATGGAAAAAGTGGCCAGACAAATGAAATTAAAATGCAAAGCAATTGATGAAATTATAGAATTTACTGGACTTACAAAAGACCAAATAAATAATCTATAAATAAAAAAGGCACTCCAATATTCAGAAGTCGTTAGAATATCGCTTTTATTTTCCCCAAAATTTGTATCTTAATGAAATACCAATAACTCTGTTAAAAGTTCGAAGATTGCTTTCATTAATGGGTGATAAATTTCTAAGTCCTATTCCATACTGGAGGCTTATCGATATGGCTTTAATTTCAGCCCCTACTCCAAGGTTCAGACCAAAATCGACAGGTTTTATATCGTCCTCATTTTTACTGTTTCCTATTTTAACCCTTTGCGAATTATCTCCCTCTGTGATTTTTCCTTAAATTGCATAAGCCCTGTAGGGTCCGGCATAAATAAAAACGTTCATATAACCAAAATCTAAAATGCGTTTAGCATGAATATAAAAGTCCATATAGTTTAAATCAACTGAAGCTGAAGTATATGAATCTTCAAACCTGATACCCTTTTTAGAAAATAATAATCCAGTTTCAATCGCATACTTCTCTAAAATTGGAAATTCAGCAGCAAAACCCAAATGGAAAACAAGTTTCTTCTTTGCATCCCCAGAATAATTAAAAATTTTACTTTTTGTACTTATATTTGCAAGATTTAATCCACCTTTTAAAGCAAAGTTAATTTGGGCAAAGGATTGATTCATCATTGCGAAAACAATAATAATCAAAGGTATTATTCAGAATAATTTTTTGCTATTGAAAATAAAAATTATTTTTGAAAATTATTATTTTAAGTAACACTATAAATTTGACCAATGACTGAAAAATTTTTGATGATTCTTGTTGTAGTACTCTGCTATCATTTTAAAGGAATTGCTACAAACTTGTCAATAGCCAAAGTGTCTGGTAAGATAAAAAATGCAGAAATTAAATTTATTGTATTTCGCTTCAATGATAAAAGTGATACATTCCAATTGAATACCAATAATGAATTTCGTGGAATAATTGAAATAAAAAAGCCTATATATGGCACAATATTATATGATAAAAATTGGTGCGCACTATTCCTTTCGCCAAATGATGATATTTCTTTATCTTTTGAAAATGAAAATTTTTTTGAGTCTATAAAATATGTAGGTAAAGGATCCAATGTATGCAATTTTCTAGCGCAAAAAGAGAGTCTCACAGGTGAGTATGAAATTGCAAGCATGAATCTTTATCAAGCAACATTTACTGAATATGCTAAAAAAATGGACTCTTTTAAAATACAATTGGACAATCGTTTGAATGATTTCTTGACAAAAAGCAAAATGAATGATACTTATTTCACTGAAAATGAAAAGGTTGACAATTTGTATAGATGGGCATTTTTAGTTATTAACTATTCTGAAGGTCATAAATATACAACCTCTGATACATCAAATAATTTTTATATATGCGAAAATTATATTAAAAATCAAATTACTCTTAATGACACAAGCTTATACAAATTTTACAGATATAGAAATTTCTTGGATCGATATGCTATGACCTATGCCTATAGTTTTATCAACCAAAATATTTGGAAAAATCATCCGGAAGTTTTTTATATCAAATACCTTGAAAAACTAAATGAAATTATAAAGACAAATGCTGCTAAAAAAGAATTTGTTTTAGACCTTTGCATTGAACGTGCACGTAGGGCAAAAACAAATGAAGAATTGAACGCATCCATAAATACATTTAGCAGCATGTTTCCCAATGATTCGGATATAACTAAAATCCAAGTAATTGTTGATAAAATATCGAGCGTTTCAATTGGCAAAATTGCACCGAATTTTAAAATGAAAAATTTGGCTGGCAAAGAAATTCAACTGGCAGATTTTAAAGGTAAAATTGTTTATTTAGATTTCTGGGCAACTTGGTGTGGTCCTTGTAGAAAGGAGCTACCTTACTTAGAAACTATTTTCGATGAATACAATAACAAGGGAATTGAATTCATAAGTATCTCGATAGATTCGGAGGTTGATATTTGGAAAAGTTTTGTATCCGATAATAAACTAAAAGGAATACAACTAAATGATGCTGATAGAACTGTAGCATCAATATATTTAGTCGATGCAGTTCCTACTTTTTTTTTAATCGATAAAGATGGTAAAATATTCAATAATACAGCTCGTCCATCGCAACCTGAATTGCGAGATTTATTCGCGCAATTAGGTTCAAAATAGGGTGCTTTGCATAGTTTGACAACATTTAAGCTTAGGGATTGTTATGAAAAAACCTTTACTTTTTTTATGCCGATAGGCATATAATATTTATAGAAAAAAATGTCAATGTTGCGACAATTTAATTATTCTATAAATATTTAATCCCTAACGGGATAATGGTAAAAGTTATTTAATAATGCGAATTAAGGGTTGAATAATTGCATTAATTATCTAATAAATACCGAGATCCGCCTTCTTTGCGTTTTCTGTATTTATAAAGTAGTTTTCAACCATAAATATTTATCATTCTTTGTCCACCTCAAGGAATCTCATCGAAGGTAATCCTTATGAGCGGGAAACGAAGATAATGGATTGCATTTTCTGAAAAACTGAGACCGTTATTATATTCTTGATTTTTTCGTTCTTTTGCATCAAGGCAAAAGGACAAAGAAAATATGAAAAAAATCTTTATTTACGCCAATTAGCGATTGAATAATTACTTTAAAAGTAAGTTTTCAACGTTTTCAACTCTTAATTCGCATTATTAATGAAAAAACAACATGAAAACTCCTTTTGAAAAATTCAGGCAATTCCTTATGGATATTAATTGCGATCAATTTTCAGCAGCAGATTTGGAAATATATTCCGAAGTCTTTTCTCATACTCCTGAAAAGCATTATACCTTCGGGCTCTTTTGTAACTAGAAAACCCGAAAGTATCTTTTTGACTATTTTTCAGACCATTTTTTTATAAAGATCAAGATAAATCTGGAATAGGGGAGAAGCTGTTCCGCTTTTTATGTAATTTCGTGATCAATACAACGATTCATTAAAAAAAACCAAAAAAATTATTTGTTTTCTTCGTCTTGTTTCAATTCATTTTTCTTTGTGTTATCATCTTTTTTTGCTTCGTTGGCAGCATTTTTAAACTCTTTAATTCCCTGACCGATCCCTCTCATGAGTTCGGGTATTTTGCGACCTCCGAAAATCAATATGACTACCACCACGATTAAGATTATTTCTGTTGGACCTAAGGCGCCTAAGATTATTAATAGATTCATTTTGAAAGTTATTTAAATTATACGACAATATTGATTATTTTTGATGGAACGATAATGATTTTTTTTATCGCTTTGCCCTCTGTGTAATGCATGATCTTTTCGTTCTCCCTGACATTCTTTTCAATTTCCTGAACCGACATCTCAATAGGAAGTTCTAAATCCCACTTCTTTTTGCCATTAATAGCCACGGGATACATAAAAGTATCGTCAATGAGATATTCCTGCATAGCAACTGGAAAATCCGCATAGGTTACACTTGAATTGTAGCCTGCCTTTTGCCATAATTCTTCGGAAATATGAGGAGCAAATGGTGAAATAAGACAAATCAATGGCTCAAGTACCATACGCTTATTGCAAGATAAATCGATCAAGTCATTGATGCATATCATTAATCCACTTATGCAGGTATTGAAGGAGAACCTTTCAATATCATCTTCAATGCGTTTGACGGTTCGGTGTAGTATTTTTAATTCATCTTTTGAAGCAGCTTCATCCGAAAGAAAAAATTCATTGTTGACCGGGTGAAAGAGTCTCCAAAATTTCCTCAGGAATTTATGTACTCCTTCAATTCCATTTATATCCCAAGGTTTTGATTGTTCCAAAGGACCCAGAAACATTTCATACATTCTTAATGTATCAGCCCCATACTGATCCACAATATCGTCTGGCGTAACCACATTGTAATAGGTTTTCGACATTTTTTCTACAGCGCTGCCGCAAATATATTTCCCATCTTCGAGTATAAATTCTGCATTTTGAAATTCAATTCGCCATTTACGAAATTCATCCAGATCCAAAATATCATTTTGAACAATGGAAATATCGACCCGAATCTCGGACGCTGCAAACTGAGGCTCTTTGGATAAATTGTAGGACACAAAGAGCGGTTTACTAAGGGTTTGTTTTTTGGTAAATCCTTCGAATTCAGCTTCAATGGCATTCTTTATGGATTCAATAATTCGGGGAAGATTTTCGATCACTTCCTCGGTAGAGATTAAAACCAATTCGAATCCTTTCTTATGCAGATTTTCTTTGGTTTCATTGTAGAAATTTTCTAATCCGGTATTGTTTCTTAATTCTATCACAAAATGTTTTTCTTCGCAACAAAAAGTAAAAATATCACTTCCCAGTTTATAATCTCTTTTAAAAATGCATCCCAATTTTCCTTCTTTGATTTCTTCCCAGAGGAGATACTCGGCATATTTACGGTTATTCACTCTGTAAACAAAGCTGGTTCTACCTTGAATCATTCCCTGATTGATGAGTTTCTTGAATGGTTCATCTTTACAAATCTTTCCTAAGTCAAATAGGAATTTATTCCAAAATCGGGAATAAATCAAATGCCCCGTTGCATGTTCTGTTCCACCAATGTATAGATCAACATCCTGCCAGTATTCATTGGCTGTTTTTGACACCAATTCTGTTTCATTCTTGGGATCCATATATCTGAGGTAGTAAGCAGAAGAACCCGCAAAACCTGGCATCGTACTTAGTTCTAAAGGATAACCTTCAGGTGTATTCCAATTTTTAGATCTGGCTAAGGGTGGCTCACCTGTTTCAGTTGGCAGAAACTTATCTATTTCGGGTAAAATTAGTGGTAAATCTGTTTCATTCAGTGTATAGGGTAAATTGTTCTTGTAAAAAACAGGGAAAGGCTCACCCCAATATCTTTGACGGCTAAAAATAGCATCCCGCAATTTATAGTTCACACGTCTGATTCCTATGCCAAGCTTTTCAATTTCGATAAGAATTTTTGCAATCGCTTCTTTTACTTCTAATCCATTGATTATGCCTGAATTCATCATTTTTCCTTCCTTTGCATCGTAGGATTCATTTGTGATGTCTCCGCCAGAAACGACTTGAATGATAGGCAAAGAATAATATTTTGCAAACGCATAATCGCGACTATCATGCGCAGGCACTGCCATAATAGCACCTGTGCCATATCCTGCAAGCACATATTCGCTAATCCAAACAGGAATAGCTTGCTGTGTGAATGGATTTATGGCATAAGAACCAATAAAAACCCCAGAAATCGATTTCGTTTCCGCAATTCTTTCTCTTTCGGTTCTTTTCTTTGTATTTTCTATATATTGATCAACATCATTTTTTAATTCTGTAGTGACAAGTGTCGAAACCAGTTCATTTTCGGGAGCTAATACCATAAAACTTGCACCAAAAATTGTATCGGGTCGTGTTGTGAAAACCTTTATTTTTTCTTTACTCCCTTTTACCTCGAAATCAATTTCTGCTCCTTCCGATTTTCCAATCCAGTTTTTTTGCATTTCTTTTAGTGAGTCTGACCAATCTAAATGATCAAGCCCCTTAAGCAATCTTTCGGCATAAGCAGTTACACGCAAACACCATTGTTTCATCGTTTTTTGTTCCACAGGATGACCGCCCCGAACCGAAAAGCCGTCTTTCACTTCATCGTTGGCAAGTACTGTTCCTAAGGCAGAACACCAGTTTACTTTGGTATCTGCGAGGTAGGCGATTCTGTAGCAAAGCAACGTTTCCTGCTGTTGTTCCATGCTCATTTCTTTCCATTGATCGGCAGTAAATTTTATGTCACAATGATGAGCCGCAAGAATTTTTTGATTGCCATTGATCTCGAATTCTGCGATTAGCTCATTGATGGATTCTGCTTTGCTCGTTTGATGATTATAATAGTGATGAAACATCTGAATGAATGCCCATTGTGTCCAATGATAATAGGAAGGTTCACAAGTTCTTACTTCTCTGTCCCAATCATAGCAAAAGCCAATTTTATCGAGCTGTTGCCTGTATCTTTTTATATTGTTTTCAGTGGTTATGGCGGGGTGCTGGCCCGTTTGTATAGCATATTGCTCCGCAGGCAAACCAAATGCATCATATCCCATAGGATGCAGTACATTGAAGCCTTTCATTCGTTTGAAACGACTATAAATATCAGAAGCAATGTATCCAAGAGGATGACCCACATGCAAACCCGCTCCCGAAGGATAGGGAAACATATCCAATACATAAAATTTGGGCTTGGAAGGATTTTCAACTACCTTATTGGTTTTGTTTTCGCTCCAGAATTTTTGCCATTTGACCTCAATTTCGCTGAAATTATATTCCATATAAGTGAATCGTTTGAAATTAATTACTGACAAAAGTAAAAAGTATTTGAATTTATGAAGAAATAATAAAGCTATATTATTAGATTTTTTATTTTTGGTTCGATTATAACCTTGATTTATATGCAAAGTTTAGTTTTTTTTGGCTTATTTAAATACAGATTTTAATTTGCTGTCATGTCATTTATGTCTTTTGGATCATGATTGAAAATACTGTAACTTTGCAATAATAAAACTTCAAGTGGAAGCACCCATTGAACAAATTGAATAATAAAAATTATTTAAAATCTATCTACAAAATGCAGTTTGGATATTTTGATGACGAAAAAAAAGAGTATGTAATTACTCGCCCTGATACTCCCAGATCATGGAGTAATTATTTAGGTTCTACTGAATATGGAGCTATTGTTACCAATAATGCCGGTGGATATAGCTTTTATAAATCAGGTTATCACGGTCGTTTTATGCGATTCAGATACAACGCTTTGCCAGCAGATCAACCAGGTAGATACCTCTATCTGCATGATCATGAAAACAAAGATTACTGGTCTGCGTCATGGCAGCCGGTTGGCAAACCCTTAGACAAATACAAGTCTGAATGTCGACATGGAAGCGGATATACGATTATATCTTCGGAGTATTCTGATATAAAAACAGAAACTCTTTATTTTGTTCCCTCCGAAAAACTCTATGAAGTTTGGAAAATAAAAATCAGCAATCATTCAGGTAAAAAAAGAAACTTAAGTCTATTCACATTTTTGGAGTACGCTGGTAATTGGAATATGTTGGATGATCTACTAAATATCCAGTATGTGATGTACACTCCTGTGATGCAGGTACACGGCAATATCATTGATCATGGCACCAATGTTTATATTCCCGAAATGCCGGAGAAATTCACCGAAAAAGATCAAGGAAGGCATACCTTTATGGCAGTAAGTGGAGGTGAAGTATTGGGATATGATACAGATGTAGAAACTTTTTTGGGTGCATACAGAACTTTTGCCAATCCCCAGGTTGTAGAAGAAGGTAAATGCAGAAACACTGTGATGGCAGGTGACAACGTTTGTGGAACATTTCAAATTGGTGTGAATCTGGAAGCAGGCGAAACAAAGGAAATTGTTGTTTTGGTTGGTATTGGCAAAGCGCTCGAAGAAGGGAAAAAAGCCCTTGAAGAAATGTCTGATCCAAAAATAGTTGAAAACGAACTAAACAAGGTAAAGAGTTATTGGCACAACCGCATGAAGGGCATGACAGAAATCATGACTCCGGATGCTGATTTCAATAGTATGCTCAATATGTGGAGTCAGTATAATTCCCTCATTACGTTCGCCTGGTCACGGTCTGCCAGTTTGGTTTACTCCGGCGACAGAGCAGGATTTGGATACAGGGATTCTGTTCAGGATTTTATGGGTGTTTATCATAATATTCCCGACGAAGCCAGAGAGCGTTTGGAATTGATGCTTACAGGTCAGTTTTCTACAGGAGGCGCATTGCCAGTTGTTATTCCCTTTAGCCACAATCCCGGAAATGAACCTTTACTGAATGAAAACCATTATAGATCTGATGATTGTATGTGGCTTTTCAATGCTGTTCCCGCTTATGTTAAAGAAAGCGGCGACTTAAGTTTTTACAAAAAGGTTTTACCCTTTGCCGATCAGGGAGAAGCTACTGTAACAGGCCATTTGAGAAGAGCCATTGAGTTCAATATGGAAAGATCCGGACAACATGGTTTGCCTTGTGGGTTGCACGCAGATTGGAATGATTGTTTGCGTTTTGGGCATACCGGAGAAACGGTTTTTGTTGCCATGCAACTTCGTTTGGCGTTTAATGAATATATCGAAATCTGTAGTATGCTAAAAATGGACGAAGAAGTGCATTGGGCTACGGAAAATCTGGAAAAATTAGACCAAAATATTCAAAAATTTGCCTGGGATGGCGAATGGTTTATGCGGGGATTAAGAGCAGATGGATACAAATTCGGTTCTCACGAGAGCGAGGAAGGACAAATATTCCTGAATCCGCAGGTTTGGGCAGTGATTAGTGGTGCTGCAACGGGTTATCAGGCAAAATTGATTATGGAAAAGGTTTATGAAAGACTTTCTACGCCTTATGGATTAATGATTTGCGATCCGCCTTATACAAAATCTGATCACAAAATTGTATTGGCCATGCTGATGCATACCGGAATGAAAGAAAATGGTGGCATATTCATCCATACCCAAGGTTGGGGCGTTATGGCCGAAGCTATTTTGGGCAATGGAAACAGAGCCTTCGAATATTTTAAAAACTATTTGCCTGCGGCTTATAATGAAAAAGCAGAAATCAGGCAAATTGAACCTTATGTTTATTGTCAATCAACACATAGCAAGTACAGTCCTCGTTTTGGCAATTCGAGAATACCTTGGTTGTCGGGATCTGCAACTTGGTCGTTGCATGCTGCTGCACACTACATTATGGGACTACAGCCTGAGTATTCCGGCATCAGGATTGACCCCTGCATACCCGAAACATGGAAGAGTTTTTCCGTAAAAAGAATTTTCAGAGGAAAAGCGCTTGACATTCATGTTTCAAATCCTGAAAGTGTTCAAAAAGGCGTTCAAAGCATTGTTCTAAATGGTAAAAAATTAGATGGTAATCTAATTCCTGTTGAATTGATGCAAGATAGCAATACTGTTGAAGTAATAATGGGTTAGTAATGGACTAATGTCTGTTTATTCATTGCCTCTTTTACCAAAGAGCCGCAGCGTATTTCTTAACAAGGTTAAACTCTGCGGGTCTTTGCAAATACTGCGTAAAAGAAATTTTATTAGTCCTGAAGTCGTGTTTAAAATTCACGAGTTTATCAAAGTTTGGTAACAATTTTCCTGTTCATAGGTGCAGAATCATTTTCAGACTGAATTATTTTTAAATAAACCTGTACAAATCCACACAGTAAATAGGACTAAAGATCTTTTTTCATTTCATGATGCTTTTTCTCCAAAGCAAACTATCCAAACTTACCCCAAGCAATTAAAGAAGCCTTTATCAGTATCGCTTAGCAGACATTCCGCCCTTCAGGAAGCCTTTTCTATATATGAAGAATAATAATCTCAAAAAAAAGGCAAGAATAGTTTGGAATATAGAAGAAAAAAAGATATGTTTGTCTTTTATTGATTCACAAAATAACTGGAGATTTGTCTGACAATGTTGTGAAGAATAGTGAAAAAATCTTTCAACAAGCGAATTTTCCTTTTTTGAAGCAATCTAATTTAAGTATGAACGTGCAAATTTATAACGAATATGAATAGAATATTTTTCCCTATACTGTTTTTCATCATTATCACAGGATGTAATAAAGATGAAATTTTCGAAACAAATATGAACGAGAACTATGATGTTGCAGAAGACAAAAAATTGAAAGAATCTGCAATTTCAAATACTGAGGATTTTCCGATAGTCCGGTTTAACAAAACATCTGAATCTAAATCGGATTATATTGTTGTTGTTAAAGATAAATTTAGCAAAAACCCAAAAAATAACGGTTATTCGAATCATGCTTGGGGTGTGGCCATTGATATATATTATCACACTCCGCTACCAAAACCTGGAAATGGATTACCTACAGGGCAACGTATGCATAAACCCTTTGTTCTTACAAAAGAAATGGACAAATCGTCTCCTGTTTTTCGATCTCAAGCCGTAGCTTTTTTTGAAAATCTCGAAAAGCGTATTGTCGATGTAGTTGTTACGTATTTTTCTGGCGATGTACTGGTAAACCAAGTTGTTTATTCACTTTATGTTGATGAGAACGGAAAAACTGAATTGCAAAAGCCTGAAATAAAAAGCTCAGAACTTGAGTATTTTGAAAATTCAGGTGTGTCAAGATTAAATTTTCTCATTGCCAATGATCCGGCAAAAGAAATTACTCAAGCTGCCATCATTCTTGAAGATAATACAAGATTAACTGGTACTACAAGGTATTTCGAAAAGGCCGCTTATGTGGAAATTTGGGTTGATAATTCCAGTTTGAAATTGCAAAACAATGACGGAAAGGACGAAACATTTGCCGTGAAAGGTGAAATATCACTTTTAAATAATAATTCAGAAATCGTTTATTCATCATTGTTCCATGCAAGAGCAAAATATCATAATCAAAGAGTAAAATTCCATTCTGCACATATAAAGCAATCGAGCACGAATCCAAAATTATTTGATGTGCTGTGTATCATGGATACGAAGAAGAATGTCGATGATAAAATTTCGAGTGTAAAAATAAGTTCTGCGTATTTTGGAATTAGTTCCTATTCTATTTCTACAAGAACAACGATACAAAAAGCTAAAGAAGAGTGGGATAATATAATTGATGAACACATAAGCGAAATTATGGAGAATCCTTTAGCCATGGGCAGTCTAGATGGTCATCATAATCCTTTAAGTGATTTGCGTGTCGGTGAATCTGGATGGATCACCCTTACTGCATACAACGATAAGGGAAAACAAATTGGTTTATCGGATGAATTATATGTTACAATTCTGCCTGCTATGCAAAAAGCAGAATTTTTAATGAAAGAAGTGAGTTTAACTTGTACAAATAATGGCAAAGCTTGGGATTTAAATGCTTTTTATGAAGTTAAAGAAACCAATGTTGAAAAAATTGTAATATCTTTTTCAGAACCATTTGAATCTACGGATATTATTAATGAGCCTGTAACATTATCATTGATAAAAGTAGATGAAAATGGAATTCACAATTCTGGGAGTACCCTCTATCAGTTGAAAGGTACGCCTTTGGATGGCAAAGATTATCAGGCAAAATACGAAGTTTACTACCATAATAGCGTTGGATATAGCTCTGGAAATTGCTATGTTACGGCTCATGTTTGCCATTTCTAGCATAAACGATTAAATTGGTCGTATTGTTTTATTGACTTGTTGAGCTTAATAACAGATGCGAATTTCTTAAAGATAAAACTTGCTTAGTTTAAGCAAGTTTTTTTGTTTATATAAACATTGTTTCGCAAATTCTAAACTACGGAAACTTTGTTACAATATAAAGGAGTTATCTTGGTTTATTCGCAAACTTAGCTGCTGAATGTTTCGGAATGATCTCAATTCATCATTATTCTTCTATCTAATTGAAAGATTTATAAATTTTTAGACTTACTTTTCGTTCTCCTTTTGTCTTGAAAAAAGAACGAAAAATTCAAGAATAATATAATAACGGTATGGGTTTTTCAGAAATGTCCAGTTTTTCACGCATAAATGCATGGACTAATTATGGGTATCACGATGAAAACTATCATCAAGGTGGCAAATCGTTTTCCCGGCCATTTATGGCCGGGAGATCTGTCATTTATTTCGGACAACGAGTTATTTCAGGAGTTCTGAAATATCAAATTGTTATATGGTTATCTGTTTCTTAGGTCATTTGTTCCGAAATTGTGTGTGAAGATGCCCTATATTGTGTGTGCATAGACCCTATATTACGTGTACATACGCCCAATATTGCATGTACATACGCCCTATATTGTATGTACATACGCCCAATATTGCATGTACAAACGCCCAATATTGTATGTACAAACGCCCCATATTGTATGTACAAACGCCCAATATTGTGTATACAAACGCCCCATATTGTATGTACAAACGCCCCATATTGTATATACAAACGCCCCATATTGTGTGTACAAACGCCCCATATTGTATGTACAAACGCCCCATATTGTATGTACAAACGCCCCATATTGCGTCTAAAATACCTCCAAATTCATATAAAATGATTTAAAATCAGAACAAAACATATAGTGTAGGGCTTGAAAATATGCCTAAGTACACATAACTATATATCAATGACATAAGCAATGTATCATAAAGCATTTAATTAAAATTTACGGTATGCATATTATCATTAAGTATATGTTATATTGATTAATATAATAAAAATAATTGCCAAAAAGTTTTGTTTTAATAAAATGATGTTTTAAGTTTGCAGTGAAATCAGGTTCTTGCAAATGAATAATTTAATTTTAATTTAAAACGATGCCAGATTTTCCTAACATACCACAGATATGTATGTTGAGTAAAAGTAAAATTTTGCATGAACGGGCATCACAAAAGTTATGACAAATGATGTAAATTTAGTAAAATCTGTACCTATGAATGCTACAGAGCTTACAGGCCTGGCAAACCAGGTTTTGGAATCGCTAAAATGCGATGAAAACGAACTTAAACCCTTCGGTATTTCGGTAGAACAAATCGAAGACCTTGAAAAACTGGTTAAACTTGTTCAATTTATCACTTATGATAGAAATTTTGAAGCCCAGTTGCGCATAGGTGCTAAAGCTAAAAACGCACACAAAGCAAAATTACATTTAGCGCTGAAAACGGTGAAGTTCTTATATTCTTGATTTTTTGTAACTTTATTATCAAGAAAAAAGTTAAAAGAAAAATACTTTTCAATTCGATTTAATATCCTTACGAAAAACAAGCAAAACAATTGTTTACATAGGTAAGGTAACAGATTACGCGGGGGTCAGGAGATCTGAAAATTAAAAATGATACCTCAGATTTGAATTTCATAAAATTTGATTAGATTTGCATGAGAACAAAAAACAAATATTCAATCCTAACCCTAATTCCAATTGCAATGACAACGAAAGATTTTATAGCCCGGGTAGGCGATTTGATCGGAAAAGACGATTTAAAAACCGCCATAGATGAATTAAGAAGCTTACTTCAAAAAAGCAAACAACTGGATGAATTGATCGTTCAGTCGGCAAGGTTCAATGAACTGATGCAGCAAATAAGAATGGGAACCATCAGTTTTGACGATGCAAGCCTGACCAAAAACAAAATACGCTACGCAATCATGGACATGCTGCGGGATATTGAAGAAAACTTAGAAACAAATCCTGCCATAGAAACAGAATTAAACAAGACCCTCCAACAAGAAGCAAGCATTGTCACCAATAACACGTCGCAGATCGGCAATAACAGCAACAATAATATTGTGTTACAAGGAATCAAAACCCAGAACGGGAATATCACCATAGGAAAGTAAGGGTGTTTTGTAAAAATCTCAGGGAATCTTTTTACTCATGCACTTACAGAAATTGATATATATATAGATATTTGAAAAACGAATGTAGAACAATACATAGACAATATAAACAAACGTTACAATATTAATAGAGTAAGGAATCGCAGCCAGGTCTTTTCATGCGATACAGAGTGATTTTGGTTTCTAAGGTGGGCTTTGGGCAACTGCCCACCCTTTTCTTGTTTGACATACCACTTGCATGCCTGCAAACTATTAAAATCAGTCCGGCTTGTACCTAATTCTGGAACTTTCTGCCGAAATGCTTTTAAAGAATTTTGATGATGAAAAGGAAAAATATATCTTTGTTTATGGAATTAAATGTTTGCAACTTTTTTATATTACCTTATATGGTTTGTTTATATTAGATTCCTCTCAGATTTATAACAAGGATAAACTCACCGGGATAAGAAAAGCATGGGGGGAGGTGGAGTTTATTAAGGTGTTATCGTTTATGGCACGACCAGATTACCCAATCGGATTACTGATTAAATTTTAAATATTTGTGTCAAATATAAAATTAAAACTTTACTTTTGCCATGAACAAAATGATTGAATAGATGAAACTTGAAAATATAAAACCAAATAAATCTCTTAATAAAGCATATTTTAAACAGAGCTTAAAACGTGAAGATATTGAATTGTTTAAAAAAAATTTGATTAGATTATTTAAACGAATTAATGATTCAGAAAGCGAAGAACACAATAAAAATATTGTTTCAGACTTTTTAAAAGATACTTATTACAAAACCGACTACGAAATAAATACATCGGGTCGTAAAGACCTTGTAATCCACAACGGACGCACAAGTAATGAACCTGTTGCTGTAATTATTGAGACCAAAAAGCCCGAAGACAAAATTGGCATGATAAACCAAGCAAAGCCAAATGCCAAGGCAATGCAAGAAATAATTCATTATTACCTGCAAGAGCGATACATTAAAGAAAATAAAGAAATAAAACATTTAATAATTACCGATATATACCAATGGTACATTTTTGACGCTTCTGAATTTGAACGTATTTTTTTCAATAACAAACCTTTCGTAAAAAAATACCAAGATTGGAATAGCGGAATTTCTTTGAGTAAAAATACTGACTGGTTTTATCAGGAAATTGCAAAACCTTTCCTTGAAACAGAAGTAGAACAAATAGAATGTACTTTTTTTAATTTGCACGAGTATGAACAAATTATTAAAAATGAAGATAAAGAAGATGATACAAAACTAATTGATTTATATAAAATACTTTCGCCAAAACATTTATTAAAATTACCACATTCCAACGACAGTAATGAATTAAATAAAGATTTTTATAACGAACTTTTACATTTAATTGGTCTTTTTGAACATAAAGAAGGTTCGAAAAAAATTATTGACCGACTACCAGATAATTTAAGAAATAAAGGAAGTTTAATTGAAAACACAATTAGTATTTTAAAAACATACAATAAACTTAACAATATAGAAAGACTTAATCAATACGGGCAAGATGAAGAAGAACAATTATTTAGTATTTCACTTGAACTTTGTATTACATGGTTAAATCGAATACTTTTTTTAAAACTACTTGAAGGGCAATTATTAAAATACAATTTTCAAAATTCAGATTATTCATTTTTAAACATTGACAAAATAAAAGATTTCGATGAATTAAGTGAATTGTTTTTTGACGTTTTGGCAATCAAAACCAAAGAAAGAACACAAGATATAAAAGAAAAATATTCTTCCATTCCTTATTTAAACAGTTCACTTTTTGAGCAGACAGAACTCGAAAAACAGACAATTTGTATAAATCAACTTAAAGACAGATTTGAAATCCCTTTATTTTCATCAACAGTACTTAAGGATACAACAGGCAAACGACAAACAAGCCAGAAACCTGTTTTGAAATATTTGCTTGAATTTTTAGATTCCTTCAACTTTGCCAGCGAAAGCACAGCCTCAATACAAGAGCAAAACAAATCCATTATCAACGCATCGGTTCTGGGACTCATTTTTGAAAAAATAAACGGATATAAAGACGGCTCTTTTTTCACACCTGGCTTTATCACTATGTACATGTGCCGCAGTGCAATCAGAAAAGCTGTTTTAAATAAATTTAATGCTTCATTTCAATTCAATTGTCCTGATTTTGAGTCGTTAACAAACTATTTAACTGATGTAAACCAGTTAAAGGAATATAATGAAGTTATCAATTCAATACGTTTGTGTGATCCCGCAGTTGGTTCAGGGCATTTTTTAGTTTCAGCATTAAATGAAATTATTGCAATTAAATCTGATTTAAGCATTCTTTGCGACCAACAATTTAAACGTTTGAAATTTTATGTTGCTACTGTTGAAAACGATGAATTAATTATAACAGATGAAGATGATAAATTATTTGAATATAATCAGAAAAATAAAGAAAGTCAGCGTATTCAAGAAACATTATTCCATGAAAAGCAAACAATAATTGAAAATTGCCTTTTTGGTGTAGATATAAATCCTAAGTCGGTACATATTTGTCGTTTACGTCTTTGGATTGAACTTCTAAAAAATTCCTATTATACAAAAGAAAGCAATTTTACGGAATTAGAAACCCTTCCCAATATTGATATAAATATAAAATGTGGTAATTCATTGATTAGTCTATTTGCATTGAATGGAGCAGGACTAAAAAACGGACAGCTTCAAAAAATGCAATTGGCGACCCAGAAATATAAAGACCAAGTAATAATTTACAAAAGTACACAAGACAAAAAAGTCAAGAAAAATGCAGAAAAAGAAATAGCTAAATTAAAACAAGAATTTGCAAAAATTGTTAATCCTAAAGATAAAGATTATATAGAATTACAAAAAATAGAATCGGAATTGGCAAACCAAACCATGCAATTTTCAAGGGAAGACGTTGAGAACTGGAAAATTCGTACTAATGAATTAACCATAAAAAAAGGTCAATTGCAATCTAAATATGATGAAAAATTAAATTTAATTTATGGTAATTCTTTCGAATGGCGTTTTGAATTTCCTGAAGTGCTAGACGAGAGCGGAAATTTCCTTGGCTTTGATGTTATTATTGGAAATCCCCCATATATTAGTCACGATAAAATTGTTGAAAAAGAATATCTTAAATCATCGTACATGTGTTATGAGCCTTTTGCAGATTTATATTGCTACTTTTACGAACAGACTATTAAAATAGCAAAAAAAACTGGTATTTCAAGTCTTATTACATCAAACTCATTTTTGAAAGCGTCATACGGCAAAAGTCTTAGAAATTATTTACATCAAAATTCAGATATTTTAACAATCATTAATATCGAAGATTCTCAGATATTTGAGGAAGCCACAGTAAATACAGTTATTATTGAAAATCTTAAAGAAAAACAAAATAAAATCGCATATATTGTAAATGATTCATTCAACCCAACAATAAATTTTAATCAATTCGTTCATGATTCACATTTTCTATATAATCAGAAACATTTTGAAACTTTTAGTTGGAATCTTATTAAACCAGAAAAAGTACTTTTATTCGACAAAATTCAAACGAAAGGACACAAATTAAAAGATTTGGATGTACAAATTAATCTCGGCATTGCTACTGGAAATAATGATGTGTTTGTAATAAATAGTCAGGTAAAACAACAATTAATTGATAAAGATCCGAAGAATAGTGAAATTATTAAGCCTATTTTAAAAGGAAGAGATATTCATAAATATTATTATAATTTCAATGATAATTACATTATTTTAACCCGAAATGAGATCGATGTGAAAAAGGATTATCCAGAGATTTACAATTACCTTAATTCGTTTGATGACAAATTTAAAAATAGGGGAGCAAAAGGTAAGCATTGGACAAATTTAAGAGCATGCTCTTTTTTTGATGACTTCAAAAAAGAGAAATTGATTTGGATTGAATTATCTGATGACAATAGATTTGCAATATGTAATGATGAGTTTTTTTTATTAAATTCAGCCTATTTTTTAATTCCACCATCAAACATTAATTCGCTCTTTTTATTGGGCATATTAAATTCAAAAGTAATTAAATTTTTTCTTAATTCAATTGCAAATACAAGCGGTGTTGGTACAACGCGTTGGATTAATGCATATGTAAAAGAATTTCCTATCCCAATTGTAACCGAATCTAAACAAAAACCAATTATTAAACTCGTCGAGAAAATCATTAAAGAAAAAAAAGTTGAATCACTTGGTGATACAATAGGATACGAACGGCAAATTGATGAACTTGTTTATAACCTTTTTGAATTAGCACCAGATGAAATAAAAATAATTGAAAATGAATAACATTTATTCTAACTTATAAAAAAACAGGTAACAATTAACAACACTTTATGGATAAATTAAATAACAGCTTGATAGATAAATAAAAAAAACGATAACATCACACAAACCGGCAACCGCGAAAAAGCGGTATGCGGTTGTGTGTATCCGTTAGCAGTTATAAAAATATAGACTAAATAACTAAATACTATGGAATTAAAAATACTATTACAAGAAATAAACTCACTAAAAATTGAAATTGATAAATTGCGCCCAATAAGTCCTGAACTTGAAAAACGCATAATGCAAAAGTTTAGATTGGATTGGAATTACCATTCTAATAAAATTGAAGGAAATCAACTAACATATGGAGAAACAAAGACATTCTTATTACATGGAATAACAGCTAAGGGTAAACCTTTTAAAGACCATATAGATATAAAAGGTCATAACGAAGCTCTGTTAATGCTTGATGATATTATAAAAGAGAAGCGAGAAATTAGCGAGAATTTTATTCGAGAATTGCATGAAATTATCTTGCAAGAGAATTATTTTAATAAAGCTCAAACACCTGACGGAATAATAGTAACAAGAAAAATTGAAATAGGAAAATATAAATCCCAGCCAAATCATGTCCTGACCCGAACAGGTGAAATGCACTACTTTGCAAGTCCAGAAGAAACTCCTGCAAAAATGTATGACCTTATTGAATGGTATAAAAAAGCAAATAAAAACGACAGTATTCACCCTTTACTAACTGCATCACTTTTTCATTTCAGATTTATAGGTATTCATCCTTTTGATGACGGAAATGGACGACTTGCAAGAATTTTAATGAACTTGATTTTAATTCAAAATGGTTATCCCCCAGTGATAATAAAGACAGAGAGAAAAAGTGAATATTATAATGTGTTGCAAGAAGCAGACGGCGGTGACGAAGACCAATTTATTCAATATATTGGACAACAATTAATAAATTCACTTGATTTGTTTCTAAAAGGTGCAACTGGTGAAAATATCGATGATATTACTGATATTGACAAACAAATAGACATATTAAAAGCGACTTTAAATGATGATAGCGAAACTCTATGGATAAATATAAAAATTGCAAAGTCCATATACGAAAAAATAATAAAATCATTAATTGAACTGTCATTGAGTAAATTAGGAAAATTTGATGAACTTTTTTCACAGAGAGATATTTTATATAAATACCACGACAAAAAACCAAAAGAAAATAATATTTTAGATATTATAAGATCAGATACATTCAAAAAAGAACAGGAGAATTTTAATGTCTGCCAAAACATAAGAGATTTAATATCAGATTTAGATAGCAAGTTTTGGCAAATAGAAAAAAATGAGGATATACCTACTAATTTACATATTATTTATAATTTATACGGATTTATAAAAAGTAAAACGAAATTAGATTGTGCAATTGATTTATTATTCAAATTTAATGACGCAGAATATTTAACAATATATTCAAATAAGGCAGAATTTCAACGAGTGAACATTCTTTATAAGAACATAGAACTTTTAGAAGATGATAAGCTTTTAATTGTTAATTCAATTTCAGGATATGTTTTAAACCTGATAACCAATAATATAAAAACCGCACACATACAATAGACCGAAAATGCCAGCCCTAAACTTGAAACATTTTTCGTATCTAAAACATTTGTGCGTGTTGATACGAAAGTGCTTTTTAAAAGCGAAAGGCTGGCACTGCGGCTATTGTTTTACGTTGAACTAAACCTTCGGTAAAAAATGAAACGAATAAATTATATAGATCAATATTTATATAAATATTCAATAATGAGCATTGTAAGGTATAAAAAGTGTCTATGCAATACCCTATATATAAGGTATGCCGGCATAGTTCAACGCTTTGTATCCACCATTGAGTTATTTCATGGCGACCATATTTCTATGCAGTCTTATACTCTTCGATCAGAGTCAGATTTTTTTTTGGCTCAACGGTGGACAAAAGATAAAAGGGTTCAAGATAAAAGGGTTATGGTTTATTATAAACAACAATACAACAGCTTGAATATTAATTAATAATAAACTGACTATTAACAAAATAAATGTAAAAACAGATTGGTTTGGAAATCTAAATTTTTAACTTTGCGATTTAATAAAATATGTAAATATGCCAGATTTAATTCAAAATACTGAATTACCAATTACTTACAATAATTTGTTGCAAGATATTAGGTCTATTCTTGAAAAGGGATTAACCAAAGCTTATAAAGCTGTTGATAACATAAAGGTTCAAACTTATTGGCAAGTCGGAGAACGAATTGTGAGAGATGAAATAAAATATCAACGGGCAGATTATGGACAGCAAGTTGTAAAGCAATTAGCCGTTGACTTAGAAATTCATTAACGCACAATGTACAGAATTTTAAAGTTTTATAAAATTTATCCAATTTTGACAACAGTGTTGTCAGAATTGACTTGGAGTCATTATCTAGAATTGATAGATATTGAAAAACAAGATGAAAGACAATTTTACGAAGTTTTTTCGGTAAAAGAAAGTTGGAGCGTACGACAATTACAGGAAAAAATTAAGCAAGATGAATACACCAATTTCAAAGACAAGGGAATAACTACAAAATATACATTACAAGAACTACCAAAACCAGATGAAGTTTTCAAAAATACTTACAATTGGAATTTTATTAAATTAGATGAAAAACACAGTGAATTAGAATTGGAAAACGCACTATTAGAAAATATTCAAAAAGTCTTGCTTGAATTTGGCAATGGATTTGCCTTTTTAGGTCGTCAGCAAAAAATATATATCAACAATCAGTGGCACAAGATTGATTTGTTGTTCTATCATATTCTTTTAAAATGTCATATAATTGTTGAGCTAAAAGCGAGAAAATTGCAGGATAGCGATATTACACAAGTAACAAGATATTTGACTTATTTTAGGGAGCATAAAATTCAAGGTGACAGAGACCCAATTGCTTTGATAATATGTAAAAGTTATGACCATATTGACGTATATTACAGTGCAGGAAAAGACCGTGATGATATTTTTGTAGCAGAGTATTTAACAAAATTACCAAATAAAAACGAAATAATTGAAAAATTGACGACATAGATATTAGTACGATTAAATTACTGATAGACAGATTAAAAACCATAACATGCCACAGACCGTCAAAAAACAAAATTTATTTTATATTTTATTTTTAAGGTATTTTGTTTTCTGCGGCTGTGGCTAACCGTTATGCACCGTGCAAAAATCATGATATGCGTTTCACAATGATAAATGACAAACTTACAAGCCAAAAAATCAAACTTGAGGAAAAGTGATTGATAAAAGGATAAAAATACTAATTTTTTGCAGTATGTTTAATTTAATATATACAGTTTTTATAACAATATTAACTTTTATTAAAAGCTGTATTTTCTTCAAGAATTGAATAAATAGTCAGAATATTATTCAAAATCAAAATAATTTCGGAATAATATTTTTTTAAATTTTCTTCATTTACCTGATTTTTAATATCTATTTGAAATATATTGCTACTATTGTTGAATCCTATGTAAATTTTTTGTCCACTGAATGAAAAAAACACACCACGTTCAGATTTTTTATTTAATTCAAGCAAATAATTGATTAAGTTGCCTTTAATAATTTTATTTATTGCTTCATCTGCATTGTTGGTAAAAACCCCGAAGTTTTTTTCAAATTCGACATTTACATCATTAAAATTTAAACGTATATCGTTTTTAATATTTGGACTTTGATACATATTGCGACTTATACTATCGATTTTTTTGACTAATTCTTCAGGAATTATTGTTGTACGACCTTCGAATGGTTGTTTAAATTCGGCGGTAATAAAAATTCCTTCAAAAAAGCAGAGAGTTCTTGAGCTCGTCATTTTTTTAGAGGATGAAATTTGGCTAATTTGAAGAGAAATATTTTCAAATTTTCCGAAAAAATAATCTTCTCCTCGGTAACTGTCGCAGTTGGGCATAAAATTAGATGCTTTAAATTCTTGTTCCGGTATCCATTCATTTGGTTTATATTCAAAACTATTATCGAAAGACTGCATTATTTTTTTTATAACACTTTCTTGAAATGTTTCAATAAATTTACTATTCGATATATTTCTTATTGTTAATAAAATCATTACTTCAATAAACAATAAAACCGGAATTAAAATGATTAATCCAAAGAGTGTTAATATTATTGATAATAATACAAAACCTGCAATATAAAAAGGAATTAATTTTTTGATTTTTTGATTACCGATTTCTTTCTGTTCAAGACGATAATTCTCTAATTCAGTGATGTTTATAAGACCAGAATTTAATATTTCTTCAAAAGTTTTCATTTTAATTATTTCTTTAATAGTTTAATTAACATTGGTTTGTGCTATTCTTATTACATTGCATCTTCGTCTATATTATCAACAAGTGTATATAAATTAGTTAAAAAAATTAAATATAATTGAGTACTTTATCTTTACTGTTTTATAATATTATCGGCTGAGGTAAAAAGCCCCAGCCGAACGGAATTTATATATCTGAATTTTAATTCAATTGGTCCGATTTATCTTTAAATTCCAAATATTTTTTATTCATTTCATCACTTTCCTTCCTATATCGGAAATAAATATTTTTTAATGTTTCAATGGTACTCCTATCATCTGGTTTAAGTTCATGAGCTTTAACAATATATGGCAAAGCATTTTTGAATTCTCTATTTGCTTTTGCAATTAAATCATCATACCTTTCAAGTTCCTTGGCAGGTACTTTGTTTGCATCTTCCAAATATTTTACACCTTTATTATAAATTATAGCACCAAGATTGAAATAGGCATCAAAGAAGATAGGATCCAACTCAATAGATTTCTGATATATCTCTGCTGCTTTTTCAAAATCACCTAACCTATCATAGATTGCTGCCTTATTAAAATATAATGAAGCATTTTTGGGATCATCTTGAATAGCCTTATCAATATAAGTTAACACCCTGCTAGGATCTTCATTTTTATTAATATAGTAGTTAATTAGAGCAATAAGAACTGTCGGATTCTTAGGATATTTAATAAACCCTTGTTCAAGATAAGTTAACCCTGATTCGTTATCACCTATCGCTCTGTATGCCTGCTCTATGTACGCATATGCATTACCTTCTAAGGCATAATTTAATTCAATTGCTTGTTTATATAAATCAATTGCTTCTTTATACTTACCGGCTAATTGGGCATATAAAGCAGAATAGTAATAAATTGCAGTATCTCTTTGATTTAAATATGGTATCTTTCCAATCTGAATAGCTGTATTAAGGCTATTGTAAGCAGCTACATAGTTTTTAAAGCTATAACAATTTGAACCTTCCGACGTTAGCAATCCTTTTAATCTTATGTAGTTTTCATTGATATATTTAACCTTTTTACCATTAATATCAATTTCTCTTGCTTTATTAAGACTTTCCATAGCAATGCCAAGAGGGTTTTCAATAACTGGCTTAAGTATTTCCCATTTTTCAAGTTTATTGTTAACAAAATAAAAATTGGCACTGTCTGTAATCAATTTATCAACAAAACCTCTATCATCCACTTCTCGAGAACTATTCTTTAGCCTACTACCTAACAAAAGTTTGAAAGTCGCCAAATCTGATCCTATTGCAGATTTATAAATATGCGACTCATATATATCCATCATTAATAAAGCCCTTTCTATCCAGACTCCTTCTTTGATGTTTTTCTTAGGGTTCGCTATATCAGCATTACTCTTCTCTACTTTTTTCTTTAGTTGATCAATTTTATTTAAAACAACTGGATTATTTGGATTTACAATCGGATTATTTGGATTTACAACTGGATTATTTGGATTTACTATTGGATTGGTAGTAGTTGTTATTACTTCATTTCCGGTGTTCCAAATATATTTGTTATCATCCCAAACACTTAAACTGCCATTATCATTTAATCGAAGACTTTTTCCACCCTTATTTTGGCAGTATGATGCCCAAAATACAGAATTATTTACTCCATA
>Ga0316608_1000251_pt1 | contig 27513 bp, 22 predicted proteins | sample MIS2016152B_MG_FD_207673 | JGI IMG/M metagenome (GOLD analysis project Ga0316608, IMG submission 207673) | Microbial mat bacterial communities from Middle Island sinkhole, Lake Huron, Michigan, United States - MIS.2016.152B | ecosystem: Environmental > Aquatic > Freshwater > Lake > Sediment...
TTCGATAATTTAAGAAATAATGCTTTTATTTGTTCAATTATTTGCATAATTTTGCTATAAAATTTTTCGCAATATAGCAATTTTTTTCAACAACAACGTTTTTAATTAGAGCCTTCTTTTTTGAAATATCTAATTGATATATTTTTTGAATCAGAAATTATGTCCGAAATAAATAATGATGATTTTTGTAATTTATAAAATGAATAAATTAAAAAAAAGGTACTAAAAAATAGCAAAATCAAAAAAATATCAACTTTAGGATGTATTAGTCCAGCAAAGAATGAAGTAATAACAAGCACAAAATAATTGAAAATCCAATATTTTATTCTTCTTTTATAAGAAATTGGTTGATGTTTTATTTCTAAATAATTTTCCATTGCTATTTATTAACATTCATCATTTTTACAACATTCTATACTTTTAAAAAAGTCGTCTATTATTTCTGAAATGTTTTTGATTTTTTCATTATCTAAACAATAATGAATTTTTACACCTTCAATTTCACCTTGAATAAAACCTGATTTTTTTAATTCCTGAAGATGCTGTGAAACAGTTGTTCTGCTTAGTGGAATTGCATCTGTAATATCTCCCGAAATGCAAGTTTTACATTCGGCAAGATGTTTTAAAATTGCCAGACGAGCAGGATGTGATAATACTTTGGCTAATTCTGCCAGATTTTGTAACTCGGAATTGAATAATTCTGTTTTGAGCATATCAAAATGTTTTATGACGCAAACATACGACATACTTTCTGAATTTCAAAAAATAATATTGGATTTTTTCACAAAAAATTACAAAGTAACAAGAAGTATATAAATTTGTTGTTTTATATCTCAGATAACATATTGAAAACCTATTTAATCAATGATAATTTTTATGATTTTTATTGGAATTCCCATCATAAAAACAGACATATTATTTTCATCAATTTCAATTTCAGCTTCAACTATTAAATCGTCTTTATACAATTCAATATCAGGATTTAAAATTCTAAAAACTTTTCCTGTTTTTTCAACTATTGTCCAAAAACCGGTTTCAATATTTTGATATTTTAAAATACCTTTTATATATAAAGAATTAGTTTCCATATTGTTTCCAAATAAATTACATTCTCAAAAATTTATAATTCTAATAACAACCAATTCTTATCTCTAATCTTCTGTTCTCAATAAGGTTATCTGCTGTGCCGAAATTTTATCTTTTCCCAGAGTGTTCATTTTTGTAATAAAATCCGTACAATTTTTATCATTAAGTTTTGAAATTATATAACCTTCGCTATCAACCTCATCAATAGAAGTTAATGCTAATTTAGATTTTGATGCTATAAGTTTTATAAAAACCTGACCTTCGGCAGGTGGGTCGGCGGTGAAATAATTTCCGGGTGGTACTGAGTGCGTACCTGCTTTAAAATAAGTATCTTGTCCGTTTTGATAAGGAAAAATCATTGAAATGTATTGAAAACTTTTATCCATTGGGTCGTAAAAAAAAGCATACATATAGGCATCTTCTTTTAGGGTTACAGATATTTGATATTCTTCATTTACTGTTATTTTTGAATTACTTACCGTTTTTGAATTTTCATCAAGTAATTTAAACGAAAACAAATCTGCCGAACCGGTAAAATCTATTAAATTCTGATATGTTTGACTTAACGTGCTCAAAGACTGATTAATTTTTTTAAGCGATTCTTTATCTTCATCAGTTTTTATTAACTGAATTGCATTTGTAACAGCCAGAGGTTGTTCGTTTAGATATTTTCCATAAGGACTTGGAATGAGTTGAACATTTTTTAGCTGTACACTTTCATAGTCTCCAATTATCTGATATTTACCTACTAAATAATAATCAGGGGTTTGATTATCGAGAAAAGTTTTCCAATATTCAGCTTCGTCAACATTATCTGGAATTGTGTAAATACTCTGCATAGATTCGTAAAGTTCATTATCCAACTCATTAGGAAACAAAATTTTATGAGTAAGTTTACTACTTTGTACCTGTAACCTTATTTCCTGAGCAAATGATTTTGAAAGTTTGATACTCAAGTATGTTTTAATTGTATCTGAGAAATCATCTTCGTAAAGAAAAAAAGTTATTGCTATTTTTGAACCTTCAGGCATTTTCTTCATCTTCTTCACAACATTTTTAGCCATTGTTTTTGCAAGGTCGTCAATAACAACTTGTGAACCAGCTATCGAATAATTTAATATCATCGAAAAGAATAAAACAATAAAAATTATTTTTCTCATAATTAACAATTTTTAAATATCTATAATAAAATTATTTTTTTACAAAACTTAAATACTAAACGAAAAACAACTATCGTATGTTGTGATATTTACATGTGTATTGTTTCAAGTTTTTAAACTAATATATATTTGCCAAATTAGAATAAAAATCTTTTAAACAAATCGTTTATAGATTATTCCCGTCAATCACTTTGAATTTACTTGCAAATTTTTATATGAAATCGGTAATTTATTATTTTCTTCGAATCTCAATAATTTTCATTTTTCCCAAAAACATCTATATAACCTCATCTCTGCTGGTATCTAATTTTACAAGTATAAACAATAAAATTGTAAAAGCCCAAAGAGACGAACCTCCATAGCTGAAAAAAGGTAGCGGAATTCCAATTACCGGAAGGAGACCTATTGTCATTCCGATATTTACCAGAATATGAAAAAATAACAAAGAGGCAACACTATAACCATAAACTCTTGAGAAAACAGATCTTTGCCGTTCTGATATATAAATTATCCGCAAAAGTAATGCTAAGAATAATAAAATTACTAGTGATGTTCCCAAAAAACCCCACTCCTCTCCTACTGTACAGAAAATAAAATCGGTATCTTGTTCGGGAACAAAATTATACTTAGTTTGTGTTCCTTGTAAAAAGCCCTTACCGGTAAATCCTCCTGAACCTATTGCAATTTTTGATTGATTGACATTGTAACCTGCTCCTTTTAAATCTGTTTCAACTCCTAATAAAATATTTATTCTGGTTTTCTGATGTTCTTGTAATACATTTGTAAAAATATAATCTACTGAATATGAAAATGCAACAGAACTAATCATTATTACAATTATCAGAAAAACGTTCTTAATTTTTCGTCTATAGACTTGTACTATAAAATATATCGAACTAAAAACAATTGCACTTGCGATTTGTTTATGTAGTTCAAAATCTATTTTTGTAAAATAGACAGTTAAATATATTGCTGAAAACGTGGCTATTAATATTGCTGCTGATATTAAAGTTTCTTTTATGCTTCTTCGCGAAAGGTGAAATATTATTACTGAAAATATTGCTATAACTATAAATAAAATATAAAGTTTAATGAGCAAAACCAAAATAAACAAAATAATTAATATTACACCCAAAATTAAAAATGTTCCTGAAAGTCCTTCTCTGTAAAGCACTAACACAAATGTTATATAAACTATTGCAGAACCTGCATCGGGTTGTAATAAAATTAGCGAAGACGGAAGTAAAATTAATACAACTATTTGAAATATATTCTCGAACCTTGAAATCTGAAAATCGTGTTTGCTCATGAAATTTGCTAATGCTAAGGCTGTTGCAAATTTAGCAAATTCAGCAGGTTGCAACCTGAAATCGCCTATTTCAAACCACGAACGTGCACCATTTACTTCTTTTCCAAAAACCAATACTGATATCAGCGATAGTATTATAACTAAATAAATTATATACGAAAACATTGGATATGCTTTGCTGTCAATAATTAAGATAAACAATATTATTATAAATGCACAAAATATCCATAAGAGTTGTTTTCCGTATCGTTGTGATATATCTAATATACTTTGATGTTCTTCGTTATATACAGCTGCATAAATATTTATCCAACCTATTAAAACTAAAATCAGGTATAGCGATACTGTAATCCAGTCTATTTTCTGAAATATGTTTGAGGTTCTTTTGCCTTGCATATTACTCAGTTAAAAAGTTTTTATTTTTCATACGCTCTTCAACAAAAGGACGGGTTATGGTATCGGTCAAATATTTTTCAATCATCAAACTGGCTATTGGTGCTGCCCAAGTTGAGCCAAATCCTCCGTTTTCGATATATACTGCAATAGCAATTTGAGGATTGTCTTTTGGTGCAAATGCTACAAAAATTGAATGGTCTTCGCCATGTGGATTTTGTGCTGTTCCGGTTTTTCCACAGATTTTTATACTTTCAATCCACGCACTTCTTGCAGTCCCGCTCTCAACAACCTGATACATACCTTCTATAACTCGTGAAAAATATGCAGAATCTATATCTACGTAATGCTTTTCGATAAATGCAGAATCTATATGTGCTATTCCATCAATTTCTTTCACAGTGTGAGGCACAATATAATAGCCTTTGTTTGCAATTGTCGAAACCATATTTGCAATCTGAAATGGTGTAAAACCTAATTCGCCTTGTCCTATTGCCATTGATATTATTGTAAAAGGTCCCCACTTTCCCTTTCCGTAATATTTATTATAATAGTCTGATTTATAAATTATACCTGCAAGTTCATTATCTAAATCACTTCCCAGTTTCTTTCCTAATCCAAATGACAATACTTGCTCTCGCCAGTGAATATAAGCATCTTCTATTGTAGGATAATCAGGGTCTTTCAGTATCTTTGTAAAAACATTACAGTAATAACTATTACAAGAACCAGAAATTGACCTCAAAAAATCAATGCTTCCTCCATGATGACATTTTACAATATGCGAACCTATATTGAAACCTCCTCCACATGAAAATACACTTTCTGTAGTTATAACACCTTCCTGTAAAGCAATTAAAGCATCTACAAGTTTAAAAGTAGAGCCCGGTGGATAGTATGCCATTAATGCTCTGTTAAATAAAGGTTTTAAACTATCATTCAAAAGTTTGCGATAATTTACACCTCGTTCACTGGCTGTTAATAAATTCGGGTCATAAGTTGGACTACTTACAAAAGCTAAAATTTCGCCGGTTTTTGGTTCAATAGCAACTACACTTCCTATTTTACCTTGCATCAACATTTCTCCATATAATTGTAATTGAGCATCTAATGTTGTTGTTAGGTTTTTTCCTACTACTGCTGCCGAATCATACTTTCCATCATTGTAACTACCTTTAATTCTGTTGTAAACATCTACCATATAAATTCTTAGTCCTTTTACTCCACGTAAATATTCTTCATAAGCCTTTTCTATTCCGCTTATTCCTATATAGTCGCCAGATGAGTAATATGGATTTTTTTCAATCATACTGTTGTTAACTTCGCCAACATATCCTAAAATGTGTGCTGCAATTGATAAAGGATATTTTCGGGTTGTACGTTCCTGCATATAAAAACCCGGAAATTTTATCATTTTTTCTTGTAAGGTTGCGTATCGCTGTAAAGATATTTGTTTAAATACAATTGATGGTTTATAAATAGAATAGTCTTTTGCTTTTTGGAGTTCTTCTTTTAATCCTTCAAGTGATATTCCTAGCAACTCGCTCAATTCCAACGTATCAAAAGCTGATAGCTGTTTAGGAATTACCAATAAGTCATAAAGTCTTTCGTTATAAACCAACAATTCACCATTTCGGTCAAATATTTCGCCCCTTGCGGGATATTCGGTTGTATAACGAAGTACATTATTTTCTGCTGATAATCTGTATTTTGAATCTAGTACTTGTAATGCAAATAATCTTACTAAATACAAAACTAAGAGCAAAACAAAAATTGCCCCAATAACTACTTGTCGTTTCGAATATTGATTTTGCATTTTTTTACTCTTTTCTAAAAATAAAGTACTGACTTATTACAATAAAAAAAGTCGAAAATATTGTTGATAATATTATTTTCAGAAATGTTATGTGAATATTTTGAAAGCTAAATTCATCTACAAAAAAATAAACAATGTGGTGTGCAAGTATCAGAAAAAAAGAGTATTTCAAAAACCAATTAAATCCTAAAAAATGAATCCGTGGTAAAATTCCTCCTTCGTAACCATCTCTAGGTGAAATTGTATTTAATACTAAAGGTCTTATAAAACCCATAAACACTGTTGCCGATGAATGTAAACCAGGCGTATTATTAAAAACATCAATAATCAAAGCAAAACCAATGGAAATTAATAATATTGTCCACTTTGGGGTTTCAAACGGTAACAGTAATATCAGCAATAAATACATATAGGGTCTTATTCCCAGATGACTTACCTGAATATTATCTAATATTAAAATTTGAAAAAATAAAAGAAATATTAATAATCCTGTATATTTGAATACTAACCTTAAATCCATTATTCTATCAGAATTAATTCTGCCTCTTCTTCTAGTTTAAGTTGCTCGTCTCTCAATAGATTTTTAATAAGATATACATTAGTAACACTCTTAAAATCTACACTTAATAGAACTGTTATGGTGTAAAAATTATCTTCGCTGTTTTTATAAAATTCTTCAATTGTACCAATCATTACTCCTTCTGGAAATATTGCGGAATATCCGCTTGAAACTATTGTATCTCCTTTACTTATTTCAACATGATTTGGAATATCTTTCAAAGTAGCTTTTAAGTAATCTGTTCCATTCCATATTATTGAACCATAATAACTATTTTTCTTAATTTTGGCACTTATTCCTATTTTGGTATTCAGCAAAGATATTGCAATTGAATAATTTGATGACACTTTTATTATTATTCCCACAACTCCATCGGGATTTGTTACAGCCATATCTTCAACTACACCTTGCTTTTTTCCTTTATCTATTGTCAAGTAATTATTCTGTAGAAAGATTGAATTTTTTATAACCTGAGCAGACATGTAGCTGTATTGTTGTATTAAAGCCGTATCATTAACTTCATTATACTTTGATGTATCAAATTTGTACGACGAATTTAATTCAGTTTTCAGTTTTACATTATCTCGCAATAAACGTTCATTTTCTGCTTTTAACCCAAGATATTCCTTGTATGAACTTATCTCCTCGTAAATTGTACCCGAAATAATATTTGCCGAATTTACTGCTAATGCTTTTTTTTGTGTGTTGGAATTAATAGCTAATAACAAAGAAAATATTTCGAGGAAAATAAACAATATCACAAAATGAAACCTTTCAATGAATCGGAAAAAACTATTCATTTTCTGTTATGGATTTATAAAACTGTCTGAAATACATAAACCTTACAAGGTTTTTGAAACCTTATAAGGTTTAAAACTGTTTTTCAAACAATTTTTATTTCTTTTTTATCTCATTAAAAATGAGAACTTATCTACATTCTTTAATGCTATTCCGGTTCCTCTGGCAACTGCATGAAGCGGGTCTTCAGATACCTTTACAGGAAGATTTGTTTTGTCTGCCAATCGTTTATCCAAACCTCTTAACAATGCACCACCTCCGGTTAGCCATATTCCGTTTTTAAAAATATCAGCATACAATTCAGGAGGTGTTCTCTCAAGCACGTTTAAGATTGCTGTTTCAATTTTTGTTATTGATTTATCCAGACAATGTGCAATTTCCTGATATGATATTGGAATTTCAACCGGTAAAGCTGTCATCTGGTGAGGTCCTCTTACCATATAATCTGGTGGCGGCTCATCAAGGTCTGCAAGTGCTGAACCTACATTAATTTTAATAGCTTCGGCTGTTCGTTCAAACACTTTAATATTATGCTGATGACGCATATATTCCCTGATGTCTTCGGTAAAATCGTCACCTGCAATTCGTATTGATTTGTTTGTAACTATACCACCCAAAGATATAACCGCTATTTCAGTAGTTCCTCCTCCAATATCAATTACCATGTTTCCTTCCGGTGCTTCAACATCAATTCCTATACCTATTGCGGCTGCCATTGGTTCAAAAATCATCCATACTTCCCTTGCTCCTGCATGTTCTGAAGAGTCTCTAACAGCACGGCGTTCTACCTCAGTACTTCCCGATGGAATTCCCACTACAATTTTTAGTGCAGGATTAAACATTCGGTTACGGGTATTACACATTTTTATCATCCCTCTAATCATGTGTTCCGCAGCTTCAAAATCGGCAATAACTCCATCTCTAAGTGGTCTTATTGTGCGTATTATATCATGGGTTTTACCATGCATCTGCTGTGCTTTTGTTCCTATTGCAATTACCTTTCCGGTATTGTCCATTGCTACAATAGACGGTTCGTCAACTACTATTTTATCGTTATGAATAATTATCGTATTTGCTGTTCCTAAGTCTATTGCAATTTCTTTCGTAAGAAATGAAAATAATCCCATTTTATTTATTTATCTGTATTTTTTAATGCTTAAAATGTCGTATTCCTGTAAATACCATCGACATATTATTTTTATCACAATATTCTATTGATTCTTTATCTTTTACCGAACCTCCCGGTTGGATAATGCATTTAATCCCTTCGTTATTTGCAATTTCAACCGAATCGGCAAACGGAAAAAATGCATCTGATGATAAAACACTACCGTCTAATTTAAACCCGAATATTTTTGCTTTCTCAACTGCATGTTTCAGTGCATCAATTCGGGAGGTCTCTCCTACTCCACTTGCTAGCAACTGCTTGTTTTTTGCTATCACAATTGTATTAGACTTGGAATGTTTTACAATTTTATTCGCAAACAACATATCTACAATTTCGCTTTCTGTTGGAGATGCTTTTGTTACAACTGTCAAATCCTCATCACTTTCAGTTTTGTAATCTTTTTCTTGTACCAAAACTCCATTCAAAGCCGAACGGAATTGGTAATTTGTTCTTACTGATGATTTCTGTATCAGTAAAATTCTGTTTTTCTTTTGTTTTAAAATTTCTACCGCTACCTCATCATATTCTGGTGCTATCATAACTTCAAAAAACAAACTATTCATTTCTTTTGCAACCTCTTTGTCAATTTTTTTGTTTGTTACAATTACTCCTCCAAATGCCGAAATTGGGTCTCCTGCAAGTGCAAGTTTCCAAGCTTCAACCATTGTTTCGGCAGAGGCTAAACCACACGCATTGTTATGTTTAATAATTGCAATTGTTGGTTCTTTAAATTCCGAAATCAGACCAATTGCTGCGTCAATATCCAATATATTATTATATGAAATTTCTTTACCGTGTATTTGTTCAATTACTTCAGAAAGTTCACCAAAAAATTTTCCTTTTTGATGCGGGTTTTCTCCGTATCTTAAGGTTTTTGATTTTATGTTGCTTTCTTTAAAATATAATAAATTGTCGTTGTTGAAATATTTAAATATTGCGGTATCATAATGTGATGATACATTAAATGCTTCTTTTGCAAAAGCTTTTCGTTCGTTAAAACTTGTTTTTCCTTGTTTTTCTTTAAGTAATGATAATAACTGAGGATATTGTTTTCGAGAGGCAACTACAAGTACATCGTTATAATTTTTTGCAGCTGCTCTTATTAATGATATTCCTCCAATATCTATTTTTTCAATTATTTCCGCTTCTGATGTTTCAGTTTCAAGTGTTTCTTCAAACGGGTATAAATCAACTATAACTAAATCTATTTCGGGAATTTGAAATGAATTAAGTTGTATTAAATCTGTTTCCACCTCACGTCTGGAAAGTATTCCTCCAAAAATTTTCGGATGTAAAGTTTTTACTCTTCCCCCTAAAATTGATGGATAACTTGTCAAGTCTTCAACACTGGTTACACTAATTCCATGTTCTTCTATAAAAACTTTTGTACCGCCGGTAGATATTATTTTTATGCCTAATGAATTTAAAAGTTCGATAATCGGAAATAAATTATCTTTATAATATACAGAAATTAAGGCTGTTTTTATTTCTTTTATATTTTCCATCAATTATAGAATTTCAGATTTTTGCAAAAATATTAATTATAGTTGTCATTACATAAAATTTTATAATAAATTATTTATTTTTTTGTTTGATTCTATAAAATTTATTTCTCTGATTGAAAAATAATCGGCACACTTTTTCAAGTATTTAACTAGAATGCAATCTTTAAATTGTAACTACGTTAATGCAAGGAACGAAGCAACTCTCTTACGACCGATAGGGAGTAATCCGTTGAAATTTTCCAAAAAGAATCTTTATTTTACTTTGGTAATAATATCCTAATACTAAAACGTCATCATGTTTAGCGATAAAAATATACATATACCAGGTGTTTTCACCTGATATTCTACGCTTTGAGGTGAAAACACCTCAAAGGTGCAGTGGTGTTTTTGATGTCGGTTTAGTATAACATATTAGTTCCGATGAGAAAAGTTGATTCGGCTATCGGCTCGCAATAACCTGGTTTGTACAATATTTATCCCACAAAAAAAAGCTGCCTTTTGCAAGACAGCTTTTTATTATTATTGTTGGTTATATAAATCTAACTCCCACTTTCTGATGTTATAAGCATAATCACTTTTTATCTTAGTTCCATCGGGTTTTGTATAATAACACCATTTTAAAATTTCTTCTTCAATTGGCTGGTTACTATCAACACACTCTTTTAAACCACTTCGCAAATAACTTCCTATACCTTTGGCAAATATAAAGTGTGCCATTGCTAACTTCTTTGTTCCGGTTAATTCCGAATTCTGTTCTAGTAACGATAATGCTGCGTTAAAGTCCTTACGAACCAAAGCATCTGCCTGACTTTCGGTTATTCGACCCGGAAAATACTCGTTAGCTTTTATAACGTGTCCATAACCAATTGTATTATAACCGGCAGGACAATAATATGAGTAACCTTTATTAAAGCCTTCGTGTTCTTTTATATATTTAATTGTTGCTTCGTAATAAAAGTTCCAATATCTTATTTCCTCTTTTAACTGTTCAACCTGAACAGTTTGTTTAAATAATGATGAGTATAATATATTTTCTGTGAAAATAAAATTTAATACTACTAATGCTATTGTTAATATAATCTTTTTCATTTTGTTTACTTTTTAAATTTTTCTAATTTTTATCCCTTTTTTTCTGTTATTAATTTTAATTGTTTTAAAATTCTGATAAAAAACATAACAATCAACTTAAACTTAATATGCTTTAAAAATTAGAAAATTGCATATTGAGCTAAATTGAATGCTAAAAAAAGTATGTCTCTTAGTTTAGAATAATAAGGGCAGTGATACTGTTCAAAACAGTTTCTGATTCGACTTGAGGTTTTGTATAACTAAATACTCTACCTTTATATGATGTTTTATTTCTAAAACAGTTTAACATTTTTCAAAGTTTGGTTAAAACGCCGACTTGTTAGTCGTATTATCATTTTGATAACGATACAAATATAAAACAAATAAATTTAATCTCCAAATATTTTTACATTTTTCTTGTATATTTGTAAAGTTTTATTTATATTACAGTCGAAATACATGTCTGTTTACTATCAATTAGTTATGTTTTCAATGGTATAGAATAACTCACTTAACTTACTGTTATATTGTTTATTATTAACAAAATATAAAAATATATGACATTAAGTATATGAATAAGAAACGATACTGCATTCAATGTTAAGAAATTGTTAAGTTTTTATTATGTTTTATTATTTTCTGATGATAATGTACAGTTTTATTGTCGGATTTTATATTCAGGAGAGGTATTTTAATGAATTATTTTCGAATTTTTTTAACTCATTATTGAGGTTTTTGTGGTAAACGATTGATTTTCTGAATAAAATTGTTTTGAAATGTCAGTATTTTCTATACTACTATTCCCAAATACTGTGGTAATATTGCCGGAAAAATGAATTTTGAATATTAAAATGTTATCTTTGTAAAATGGAAAAAAACAAGAAAATATATCCGAAAAATTTAAAGAATTAAAACCCTATCAACAAAAAAACGTAGCTCGTTTTATAGAAAATGTTAGTATGATAAACGATTTAAAATTGGTTTCAATGTCTTCATAAGGAATGATTTACAGAAAATGTGGAACAAATTTATTTATTAAAAATGGAACTTCAAATGGCATTCAAAGATACCAATGTAAAGCATGCGGCAGTACACAATTTAATGACGCAAATACACATTTATATAATTTAAAAACAAATGATTAATCGTCTGTTTTTGTGTTCATTATGTTAGATAATGAAAATTCTAAAACAACTTCAAAAATAAGCGAAGAATTAGATATAAACTACAAAACAGCTTTTCGTTGGCGACACAAATTTCTTTTATCACTTAGTAATGTGGATACCATTGAATTATCAGAAGAAACAGAAATGGATAAGATTTATCTGCCGTTTACTGTAAAAGGAGTTATAGGTAAAGAAAAATTTGAAGTTTATATTGCACCAGTCTATCCGAAAAATGTTGAAATATATGTAATTGAATTATAACCTACTGTAAAATATTAGTGCCAACTTGGGTTAAGATTAACTTTAATAGACAAAAACTCATATCCTCGATTTAAATCATTATTTGATGTATATGTCTCTTTTGTAAGATTATAAAGTGATTATGAAATAAATAATTTACCACAGTTGGGAGAACACTTTTTCTATTTCGCTATATGATTTTTTATTATAAACCACTTGTTGAAGTAAATTATCCATTTGTTTTTTTAAATTATTAATGGTTTCATGATGCGGCTGTCCATTAATCTTATATAACTTTACAAGTCTGTAAGTTAAATACATTTGTCCTGTATTTTTGTATCTTTTAGAGATTTTCTTAATAAAAATCTTTTTTTGAGCTAAAATAATTTGTAAAAGCACCAAAAGAAATGTTAAAATATGTAGTGCAACAGTTAATATAAATTAATAAAACTAGATTTCAGGAGACTACAGAAAAGTGAATTTTTTAAAAAACTTATAATAAGCTATTTAACAAATAATATAATGATTTTTTAGAACTTTATATAACATTATTATTCAAACTATTGTAAAACGCAAAAAGCTTATTGAATATATATTAAATATTTACAAAATCTAAAAATAAGTAGCTTTTTGCCAACTTCGGTTAACTAAATCTTCATATAATATAGTGAATCAATGAATTATAAATATTTCTTCGAAGTTTTCAGTAGTTTTATATACTTATGAAACTTTTTAAAACAATAAAAGCCCTAAATAATAAGGCCTTTACATAAATAACTGAGTTTTTTCTTTTTCTTCTGGTGGAGCTGCGGGGGCCCGGGCAAAATCTTGTAAATATCATACATTAAATTATTTGTAATTGTTAAAATGTTAAGTGTACAACTAATGTATTACATATTTATTACATTTATAAAAATACTTGTTATTACGCAGAATATCAAATTTGTATTTTCCGAATAGTTTTAAATTATAAATGAATAAAAATAACTACTCTTATTTAAATGCTTACAATAAGCGTTTTAGACATTACTTTTATAAATTTGAATTTTTAATAATACATTTATTCATCCTGTTATAGGATATATCAAACATTTTTACTAATTTTGTAATTATTGTATGATATATCAAACACAATTTAATTTTTCCTGAAAATGAACATATATAAACGAAATAATTACTTGCAAAAAATAATTCCATTTATCAATAAACCGGTTATAAAAATAATAACAGGTATTAGAAGATGCGGTAAAAGTTATTTGTTAAAACAAATTATTGAAGAGTTGGCAAATCAAAAAGTTGAAAAAAACCAAATTTTATATGTAAACAAAGAATTGGTGAAATTCGATTTTATCAAAAACTATACGGATTTGTATAATTATATTTCAGAAAGTTTTGAAAATATTGAAGCCAAAAAATATGTATTTATAGACGAAGTTCAGGAAATTGAAAATTGGGAAAAAGCTGTAATTTCACTTTTTGCAGAAGATAGTTTTGACATTTATCTAACAGGTTCAAATGCACATTTATTATCATCGGAAATTTCTACTTTAATATCAGGTCGTTATGTTGAAATTAATCTTTATCCTTTAGATTTTTCGGAGTTTTTAAAATTCCGGAATAATATAAACAATAATCAAGAAGACGAATTTAATTTGTATCTTCAGTTTGGTGGATTTCCTGTAATTCATTTTTTCGATTACAATGAAGAGCATATATTTCAATATATCCAATCGCTTTACAGTACAATTTTACTTAAAGATATTGTTTCACGATTCAATATTCGTAATATCCAATTATTTGAAAATCTTACCAAATATGTTTTCGATAATATCGGGAATATTTTTTCGGGTCGAAGTATAAGTAAATATCTTAAAGCACAAAATATTAGTATAGGTCTTGATACCGTTCAGAATTATTTGCAACATTTAGAAACTTCGTACTTAATTCATAAAGTGAAACGGTATGATTTAAAAGGTAAAAGAATATTAGAAATTTACGAAAAGTATTATTTATCAGATATTTCATTTAAAAATGCAATTTTAGGATTTCAACAAAAAGACATTTCGGGAATGTTGGAAAACATAGTTTTTTTAAAATTAAAAATGTTGGATTATAAAGTTTTTATAGGAAAACTTGATGAAATGGAAATTGATTTTGTTGCACAAAAAGGAGAAACTAAAATTTACATTCAGGTTGCTTATTTGCTCGAAACTGAAGAAACAATAAATCGAGAATTTAATGTTCTCAGAGAAATTCCTGACAATTATCCAAAATATGTTCTAACTATGGATAAACTACCCAAATCAAACAACGAAGGAATTATAAGAATGAATATAATTAAATTTTTATTGAACTTTAAGTAGTTATAAGATTAAAATATCATATTTGAGGTTTAAATTTTGACGATTTGAACGGAATAATAATTATTATTCCGTACAAATCGTCAATTTATGACTTTAGACGTTGAATATAAACTATTTTGAATAGTTATACAATCTTTTTTATTTTGTATAAGTTATGAAAATAAGTACAACTATTGTAAAAGTTTATTGTTCATTTAGCTATTTAATTTTTTAGCATAAAAAACAAAAAAGGTAACACGTTATATATTACCTTTTTAAAAATCAAATCATTTTGTAAATAATTGATTGTCAAGTACTTAGTGGAGCTGCGGGGGCTCGGGCAAAACATTATAAACAGCTTGTATTAAACTGCATACAATGATTAAAATTTAATGTGTACAACCAGTGTATAACTTTTTTTTGAGTAAATTTTGAATTTGTAATACTCAAAATATCAAATATTTAATTTTAAATCAATAATTCAAAATCCGACATTTAATCCGTCATTTTTTGAAAATAACGACCACCTTTTTTGCATACTCTTCGTTCTATTAATCCTATTTTTATTGGATTTTTATCTTGTTACTTGCAATAATCCAAAAGTATTAATTTCAATCATTAAATTAAATATATTTTAAAATTATTTATAATTACCCGTTTCCAATTAAAGTTTCTTTTTTAATCATCTGATTTTAATATCTTGGACACTTCAACAGTCATTCAATTAATCAATCAGATTTATTAATTTTCACGAATTTACTGGAAATCAGTACGACAACAAAATTTACTTGTTACAATAAATATCCTGAAATTGTTGCTTCAATAGTTTCTTATTTTCAGGATAAACAACCATAATTTGTACTAAATAATTTATGGTTTTTGTAAGTCGTGGATAAATTAATATATTTACATTTTATTTTTATTTTTGCAATAAATAATTATGACAATTCAACAGCTTGTAAATAAGTACGAAAGCAATAGAGATTATTATCTAAAATCAACATATAATGAAACACTGCTTCGCAGTGATTTTCTTGATACTTTTTTTGAATTATTAGGTTGGGATATTAAAAATATTGCAGGTAAACCAAATAATGAAAGAGAAGTTATTTTGGAAGAACCTTTAAAAGAGAATGTTTCAGTAACTTCAAAAAAACCTGATTACACATTTCGCTTATTTGCAGAACGTAAATTTTTTGTCGAAGCAAAGAAACCTTTTATAAAAATTCATAACAACGATGAAACAGCCAGACAAGTAAGAAGATATGGTTATACAGCTAAATTAAAAATATCGGTATTGTCTAATTTTGAGCATCTTATAATTTACGATTGTTCAGAAAAAGTAAACAAAGAGGATAATTATAACAAAAGTTTAATTCACACATACCATTATACCGAATACGTTGATAAATTTGAAGAAATTAAACAGTTTTTAGGACACGATGCCGTTTACTCAGGTAGTTTTGATATTACTTGGGAAAAAATTGAAAGTCAAATTAAATTGCATAATGTTGATGATTTATTTCTTGAGCATATTAACAAATGGAGGATTTTACTTGGTAAAGAAATAATAAAATTTAAATCAGACATTACTGATTTAGAATTAAATGATTTTGTTCAAAGTTATATAAACAGTATAATTTTTCTCAGAGTTTGTGAAGACCGTAACCTTGAAGAATATCAAACTCTTCTAAATTTTGCAAATCAATCAGATTTTAAAGCATTAATAAACAAATTTCAACAAGCTGACCATAAGTATAATTCAGGTTTATTTGAGCAAACACTATCAAATGAAATAATAAAAAATATCAGTTCTGTTTTTTGGCTGATAATTAAGGAATTATATTATCCTGAAAATCCTTATTCATTTTCTGTTTTTGCTTCTGATATTTTAGGTAACATTTATGAAATATTTTTAGCTGATAAACTCGTTATTATTGACAATGAAATACAATTAATTCCGAAACCCGAAAATGTAGATAAAGATGTTATTACAACCCCTACATTCATAATTAATGATATTTTAAGACAAACACTTGTACCTTACTGTAAAGGAAAAACTGATATTGAAATATTATTAATAAAACTTGCTGATATAGCTTGTGGTTCAGGAGCTTTATTATTAGAAAGTTATCAATTATTTAATGATGTTTTAATTGACTATTACTTAAAAAATGATAAAACAAAATTAATTCAAACTTCTATAAATACTTATAAATTACCATTTAACATAAAAAAAGAAATTCTTTTAAAATGTATTTATGGAGTTGATAAAGATTATAATGCAGTTGAAGCTGCAAAGTTTGGACTTTTATTAAAACTTTTAGAAAATGAAGATAAAACTTCAACAGGTTCAAATATTCCAATTTTGCCGGATTTATCAAACAATATATTTTTTGGTAATTCGCTTATTGATAGTGTAAAAGATGATTTAATTCAATTAATTAATCCTTTTGACTTTGGTGATTTAAAATTCGATATAATAGTAGGAAATCCGCCGTATATGAAAGCGGAAGATATGAAAACTATTACACCAATTGAATATCCTATTTATAATCAGAAATATAAAACAGCATACAAACAATATGACAAGTATTTTTTATTCATTGAAAGAAGTATTAGTTTATTGAAAGACAACGGAATATTAGGATATATTGTTCCTAATAAATTTATGAAAGTTGGTGCAGCTCAAAAATTGCGAGGTTTATTATCTGAAAACAAATTAGTAAGTAATATTATTTCATTTGGTGCAAATCAGATTTTTGGAAACAAAACCACTTATACTTGTATTTTAATACTAAATAAATCCGAAAATGAAGAATGTAAATATTATGAAGTTAAAAAACTGACTGATTGGAAAATTAGGGATTACTCTCAAGATGATTTTGATACAATTTCTTCTGACAATTTAAATGAAAATGTTTGGGCATTAGTTCCGGGTTATTTAAAAAATATCTATAATTCAATTATTTCTCAAAGTATTACTTTAGAAGAACTTGTTGGTAGTGATAATATTTTTAACGGCATTCAAACAAGTGCAAATAATATCTATATTTTAAAATCAATTAGAGAAGATGATGATTATATTTGGTTTATAAAAAATAAAAAAGAATATCAAATTGAAAAATCATTTTTAAAACCCTATTTTGAAACACCACGAAACAAAGACGAAGACGGACTTTACACTTACCGACCTTTTCAACCAAATCGTTATGTTATTTATCCTTATCAACAAACAGAAGAAGGTTTGGAGTTTATTGAAATTGAAGATTTAAAACAAAATTTTCCTTTTGCTTATGCCTATTTGATTGAGAATAAAAAAGAATTGGCAAAACATACAAGAGATATAAAACCAACCCCAAAGACTGAAAATGAATGGTATAGATACGGAAGACATCAGAGTTTAGAAAATTGTGATGTACCTGCAAAAATTATTGTAGGTGTATTATCTGTTGGGGATAAATATGCAATTGATTTTCACCAAACTTTAATTTCATCGGGTGGTACAGCAGGTTATTGTATGATAACATTACCTGCCAAAACAGATTACTCAATTTATTACATTCAAGCAATTTTAAACTCAAAATATTTAGAATGGTTTAGTGCTTTATATGGTGAAGTTTTCAGAGGTGGATATATTGCACGAGGAACTAAAGTATTAATGAAATTACCTATTCGGAAAATTAATTTTGAAAAAAAGCAGGAAAAAAAGTTACATGAAACAATTACTGAAAATCAAAAAAACTTGATTTCCTTACAACAGCAAATTGATGATAACCAAAATAATAAACGACAATTAATAATTTTACAACGTCAGTTTGATACTTTACTTGCTACTCAAAATAACATTATTAAAAATCTTTATAATATCCATAACGATAATATTATACCATCAATAAAAGAACTATATGCAGCTAATTGAAAATGCTTCGAAAGAAAAATTAAGAGGTGGATTTTACACTCCTGAGCCAATAGCTCAATTCATTCTAAAATGGTCTATTAATGGAAATCCTGATATTGATATTTTGGAACCAAGTTGTGGAGATGGTGTATTTTTGGAGCAGATAAAAAACGGAAATTACAAATATAAAACTTTAACTGCTATCGAATTAGATACTGTTGAAGCTGAAAAAGCTAAAAATATTAATTTACCAAGTACTCAGATTATTAATTCTGATTTTCATACATTTTGCAATAATATTCAACAAAAATTTGATATAGTAGTTGGTAATCCACCATATATTCGTTATCAATACTTTGATAAAGAACAACAAACACAGGCAGAACGAATTTTCAAACGGGCAAGGGTTAAATATTCAAAACTTACAAATGCTTGGGTTTCTTTTATAATTGGTTCATCTCTAATGTTAAAAGATAAAGGTAAAATTGGTTTTGTTGTTCCGGCTGAATTATTACAGGTTACTTATGCTCAACAATTACGAATATTTTTATCATATTTTTATAATAAAATTAATATTGTTTCATTTCGTAAATTAGTATTTCCCGATATTCAGCAGGAAGTAGTTTTATTGCTTTGCGAAAAAGACGGAACAAAAGACCATGTTATAGAACACATTGAAGTAAACGATGCTGAAGAATTATTAAACTTGGATATTCATAAATTAAAGTCAAGTCAGAAAAAAATTGATTTCAAAGAAAATAAATGGACTTTTTATTTTTTAGAACAAAAAGAAATCAATTTTTTGGAAAACATAATGGATAATTCCAATTTTCCAAAAATCGGACATTTTGCAAAAACAGAAGTTGGAATTACAACAGGTGCAAACGATTTTTTTACAGTACCGTATTCTGTTGTTGAGCAATATAATTTACATGAATACGCCAGACCGTTAGTTGGCAGAAGTGTACAAGCAAAAGGAATGTATTTTAATCAAAATGATTGGGACGATAATAAACTTTCAAAAGCAAAATCGTGTTTATTAGTTTTTCCATCAAAAAAAATATTGCAAAACAATGAATTAGCATTAAAATACATTCAAGAAGGAGAAGAAAAAGATTTACATAAAGGATATAAAAATGGAATTCGTGATGAGTGGCAAATAGTTCCTTCTTTGTGGATTTCAGATGCTTTATTTATTCGCAGAAATGACGTATTCCCTCGATTGATAATTAATGAAGCTCAAGCATATACAACAGATACAATGCACCGTATGAAAGTGAATAAAGATGTAAATATAAAAGCGTTTGCAGCAAGTTATTACAATTCTGTTTCATTAGCTTTCAGCGAAATAGCAGGTCGAAGTTACGGTGGTGGTGTTTTGGAATTAATGCCGGGCGAAGTAAAAAGTATTCCATTACCATACAATGAAAAAAACGCTGAAATAGCCGATAAAATTGATATCTTATTAAGAGCAAAAACAAATATTTTCGATATTCTCAAATTTTCAAACCAAATTATCCTAAAAGAAAATTTTGGTTTTTCTGATAATGAAATTGATTTAGCAACAAGTATTTGGAGAAAGTTATCGGAAAGAAGATTGAACAGAAAATAAAAAACCACAAATTCATTTTTTAATTTGCGGTTTCTATGCTTTATTTCAAAAGTAATTGCATTCGTATAATTTCTTTATCAATATAGTCATCAACATTATCGTTATTTTGTAATACTTTCATCATTTCATTTTTAAATAATGGGACAATTAAATGTCCTTTTGTTGCATTAAGATAAAGAAACTCATTAGCATCTTTTGTAAAAGTCGCATTTGTTGCAAAGAACCCTAATTTAAGGTTTAAACTTGTTGCCTTTTGCGTGAATTTTAAAACGTCAGTTTGATTAGTTTTACTTATTCTATCCTTGCATTCAACAGGCACTAAACCAGCAAACTGATGATAGAAAATATCACTACTTGACAATCTAAGCACCAAGTCATAATCACCAACTTTGCCAATTTTACGATTTGAAAAGTTGTATACAACTTTAAAATTTTCGCTTTTTTCAAAAAAAGCAGATGTGAATTTTTCAAAATTCAATCCTGTTACATGATTTCTCATTACGAATTATCTTTTTAATTCGCTCTGTTTCAACGAAAACATATTTGCATTCAAGTAATCGTTATGGTAAGAACGTTTAACCAATTTGAACGCTGCAAAAATAAAAATAAACAATGACTAAACAAAAAAAAAAACATAAAAAATTCAATATAATTATTTGATATACAATACTTCAGTAGCTTCAGCTTCAGGTAACTTCAGTCATCATTTTCTTCAGAATATTATTTTCTGAAGCTAATAAATTTTCTTCAGAGTATATTTGGAAATTAACTTCAGTTGTATTAATTTTGTCTTGCATTCAAGTAATCATTTTCGAAAACTTATTTTTTTCGAAACAACCCTGAAGTTCTTAACAAACTTCAGGGTTTTGTTTGTTAAATCATTCTAAACCGCTTATAACTTTTTATTTCCAATATGTTTAACGTGTTAAACTAAACCTGTTTCAAGCCTATGTTTAGGAATTTATTTCAGGGAATTTACATTGTTGTAGTTTTGTATGTTCGCTTTGAATATAATTGTAAACAAATTTGTAAGCTATGCGTTAATTCTATTTGCTTTATAATTAGTTTTTTACAATTGTCCACCCCGTAGGTGGACAAATTGAAAATAACAAATTTCAAGACGAAATTTTAAAATATTCCGAAATTGTCCACCCTGTAAGTGGACAATTGGATAAGTTCGATAATATTGATTTAAAGTAATATTATGATAAGATAGAAAAATATGTCAAAGAAAAAAGATAAAGTTGTAATTGTTCAAAACAACATTGATTTATTGAAAATTAATCAAGAAATTATAAATGAATTACAGAACTACAAATTACAAGGTGATTTAATTGATTTAGGAGATAAAATAGGTAGAGTAATTGCAAAATATTTTGATGAAAATAATAATGTTGATGATTTTCTTACAGGATTAAAACACGGTATTTCTGTCATTGATGGAACTCATTAGCTAAAAGACAACTAAAATGATAAATGCAAATCAAATTATTTACATAAATTTATGTTAACATTTAAAAATAATAATCCGGTAGAAATTGGTATAATTGAACAACAACCAAGTTTTAATATTAAAGGATTTCAATATCATACTAATCAAAAAGATTGGTCGCAAAATTTAATGACTTGTCATTTAAAAATTGAATTAATATTTTCCGATACAAAAAAAAACGAATTAGGTAAAATTTCTGATACATTAAGTTTGGAACAATTCATTTTACCTCAACATATACAGCCTTATTACAATAACTTAAATCTTAACAAATCATTTGAAAAATTTATTCCTATGAATAAAAGCGATAAAATATCAGAATGTAAAATATTAATTTCGATAGTTAATTTTATATTTTTTGAAAATGATACAATAGATTTAGATTTGCAAATAATTTAAAATAAATAAATTGTCATTATGTAAATCCACTAATATGATTATTCAAAACAAATACAATCTTTTACTTGACGATGTAAGAACCATAAACGAAGTTTATGAAATGACAAAAGACGTTGATTATAAAAACAATGAATGGTTATTGGCAAAAGATTATCCAGAATTTATTAAAATAATTGAAGATAATTATAAACAGAACTGCATTTTACCCGAAATTATATCATTCGACCATGATATTGGAGAATATTACACAGGAAAAGATTGTGCAAAATGGTTTATTGATTTTTGTATTGATAATAAGTTAGATATTCCAAAAATTAAAATTCATTCAATGAATCCGGTAGAAATTCACAATAAGCAAATCAACAAGTTGGTTTAGTTTTTCTTGATTATTCATTTATAATAATTTTATTGAAAGACATATTTTAATTTGCTATTCGCCTCGTATTCATTGCATTTTGATAATAGTAATATTGTAATTAGTCAAAATAAAAATCTTCGACCCACAAAACCAGCCATTGTGCAAAGCTGGCTGTTAAATGAAGCCCTTTTTTTATTTTTCAATTTTCAAATGTTTATGGAATAATAATTTTACTTAAAAGCATTACAAATTTCTATAATTTTAATCTTTACACTTTCAGCATCTTTAATATAAATTTGATATCGACTTTCATCGGAATTCCAATCAAAGTTTAAAGAATTTATTAAAGTATCTTGTTTTTCTTGTAAATAATCACTTTCGATTTTATTAGTGTCTTGAAGTTTATAGAAATATAATCCGTATTCTTTTTTATCGGAATACCAGATAATATCAATTTTGTAATCTAATTGATTATAATTATTTATTAAGGAAATACTAGGCAGTTCATCGTAACTTTTACTCCAATTATAATTTTTTTCCAAAAACATATTTTGAAAAGTTTCATTCTCTATGTATTCCTTCCAAAGATAATATGTGTACATTTCCGCAAAATATTGATTAGCACCTTGATATATACTTAGAAGCAAATATATTTTATACTCACTATCAACTTTAATAAAACCTTTTGTGCAAAATCTCATTAGTTCGGAATTATTTATAAAATAATCACGCCAAGAATTTGTTTTGTCGGAAAGAAATGTTTTTATAGAATTTTCAACATCTTCTTTATTAAATCTATTGTCATCAAATAGCTTTTTCAAATTTGCAATTTCATTTGAATAAGTTCCATCAATACGCAACAGCCTTTTCCAGCTATAATCACGAGCAATATTATTACCAATAACGTTAGAGTGTAGTAAATTTAAACGATTTTCAGACGTTATAGAATTTTGAGAAGATTTTACCGCACAAAGTCCTTTGGTCATAACTGCTCGTTCAAATAAGAATTCGCTCGTATTGAAATTTTTGTATGCATCGCTATTTCTATACTTAAAACCTGCTATTGCTTTTTCAGAGTAATTTACAAAACATTCAAAATAATCTTTGTCCTTTGCCCAATTACAATTTTTGTTCGTTTTAAAATATTCAACAATTTCTGCAAATTCCAAAATAAAACCAATTTGACCGTCAAATAAAGAATGTTTTTCAGCGTCTTCAATTATTGATTTCCAATTATTGCCTGTTGATTTGAGAATTAAACAAGCTTTTATTTTTTCTTCTAATATTTGCCAACTCGCAAAACCATCTATTTCATTATTGATTATGTAATTCAATACCTCATTGCTATTTGGCAGCATTTTCTCTATTGATTTTATTGCTCTCGCAATTTCAACGGCACCATCAATAACTGTATTATAAGCAAGATTATGAATAACACGCATCCATTGTACTATTCCGCTTCTATCAGTTTGATTATGTATTAAAAACCGAACATAAGCATGAAACATAATTCGCTCCTGATTACTTGAAAAATCATATTTTAAAGCATTATCAAAAGTTATTTTTTCATCAAAATAGAATGTGTAATCAGCAGATAAATATGGTTTTATTTTGTTATTTCCATTTTCAAGACTATTTAGTGCATCAATTAAATACAAAACACTATTTTCAGATAAGGCTTTCAACTCATCATATTTAAAAAAAGAAATATCATCGGTATAATCTTCTCTTTTCTTTGCAGGTGCTGTTCCAAGTAAAAATTCAAAGGTGTCGTCAGTTCTATCAGTGTTTCCAACTTTTCCTATTGGAACAGTAGTTGCATATTGATTGGTAAAAATTACTCTTATAAAATTCTTTAATTCTTCATCATAGATATTTTTGTTTCCAATGAGTTCTTTATAATTCCAAAAAAGGTTTGCCCATTTTGTATCAATATTATGAGAAAAATATTTTTTCAACGAAACATTTTGATTTGTTCCATTAAACAGTAGAGGAAATGTCCTACTTGTAGAAAGTTCTAATTTTTCAAGATATTGCTCAAATTTTGCTTTGAAATTTTCAAACGAGGTTAGCGGTTTTCCGCGTGAATTCATTTTTATATATAAATCATCTGTGAGTTTGAATTCTTTAAGATTAAGAAATTGAAATGTAATGATTGGATTTTCAAGGTTTAATAATCTATCAAAAAACTCTTTTTTACCAGCAAATTTATTATGAATTGAGTCAAGCATTGTGAGCATGGATTTAATTGTAGGGTCTTGATTCCATGAAAGAAAATACCATGCTGAGTTTTCAATCGTTTTTGACAGTTGATTTTCCATTGTAATTCCTTTTTTATCGTCAATTGGTAATAAATGAGCAAAATCAATTTCATTACTTATTAAAGCATTGCAAAAATCAGAAGAACTCGTTCGAGTTTCATAAGTGAACATAGATTTATTCTCTTTCAACAAAGCATGTTTGAAATCAAAGCAATTCTGACTGGTTTTATCTTCTTGTTGGTACAAATACCAATGAAGCAAGAAGAGCGTAGTAAGCCGCTGCTGACCATCAAGCGGTATAAAGTCTGTTTGATTTTCTACTTCGCTCAAACTACCGTAAACAAAGTCTAAATCCCTATTAGCTTTATTATCATCTAAATATTGATATAAAGCGGTAAGAAAATTTCCCCTAATTTCATTATTTTTAGTGCTTTTTCTGCCTTGTGCATAATCGCGTTGAATAATTGGAATCAATACTCTATACTTCTTTTCTTTAAAAAGTTTAAAGAATGATAATCGTTCGCCTGAATGTGTATTGGTGATAGTTTCCATAAGTTATTCTTCTTTTGTTTGTTCAATAATTGCATCTATTGCATTAAAATTTTCATTAGGTAAAAAATCCGACAATGTTTCTTTTATTGCTTGCAAATAATCATTTGCATCATCATTATTCCAGTACATCACTTCTCCAAGTTTTTTAGAATAGTATTTCAAAAACAGGTTTTTTGTACATATTGGAACGAAAATGCCGTTTTTGTCATTCTCTATAATTCTTTTTCGTTTAATCGGAAAAAACGCATTACCATAACTACGATTGGTTGTAGCGTCAAGCAACGCAAGGTTTGAAATAGTATTAATGTTATCCAGCTTATTGCTTTGCTTTTCGCTTTCATTATCGCTTTCATTAAAATAATCCGAAACTTTTTCATATACAGCATTGAAATTTTGCTGTTTCTGGTTCTTATCAATTTCGTTTTGATAATCCAAAAGTGCTTTGCAAATTTCTTTAATTTTTGGAAGGGTTTCTGATTTATCAACAAATTTTTGAATTTCTATTCTATCAGTTGAACCAACAAAGAAATCATGAATATCATCAGCCCACTCATCTTGGTTTGTAATTTTACCTGTTTCGTTTTGGTCATTTTGAGAGCGGATATGTTCAATGTCCCAATCTTCAGCTTTGTATTTGTGGAAAGGGAAACGCATATCTGATTTTTGCGTTTCTAAAACCGTTTGAATATTGAATAATAACAATACTTTTCTAATTTTGTGTTTGTCTTTTGGATAATCAAGACTGTCAATGTGGAATTTCACTTGATTTTCTTTTATTTCTTCAATCAAATAATTCTTAAACTCTATTTTAGATTTTGGTAAAATATTTTTTTCAATATTCCCTTCTTTTGCTTCTTTTAATTGATAGATTGGTTTTCCGCAGTCAATTAAAAAACCTACATAATGAAATAAGACGTAATCCTTAAACCATTCTTCAAAATTTAAAAAATACTGTTTGATAGATAGCCAAATTTTGTCAATATCTGGTTTGTTATTACTTTTATTTTCAGATATTGAGAACTCTTTATAAAACTCATTGTAAGTATGGTAAAATTCAGACTCTCTTGTTCTGTTTTTCATTAAATCAAAAATATACTCAATACGATTGTCGTATTTCAAAGGGTTTGTGGGATTGTAAATAAAATACCAAAAAGCATCGTCTTGCAAGGTCTTCTCTATCATATCCCATTCCGAAGCTATTTGAATTTGTTTCAATGTTACTTTTTCATCTGCGAAATTGCTCTTTTGTAAAAACAATGCTTTTACGAGTTCTGCATTTGTTAACGGAATCTTACCACTGTTTAGTCGTGTGAAAATATCATAATGATTATTATTTTCTTCTTTGCTTACTTCAAACCAAATAACTTTTGTATCATTCAATACAGAAGGAGCAATAAAAGCACTTGGTGTTGCATTTCCTGAATTATCGGCTTTATCTTGAAACCATTTTAATATAGTTTTATATGCATTCCAAATGTGCCAATAATCCACATTTTGCTTAGCTTCTTCTTCATTCTTATTTTCAACTTCTTGTAAAAAATTCCAACTATCACTTCTTGTTTCATAGCAAATTTCTTTAATGTTTTTTTTAGAGGAATCAATCTGATTTTGTAATTTTTTTAATATTAAATATAATGTTGTTAATCTTTGTTGTCCATCAATAACTTCCCATTTAACAATATTATCTACTTTTTTTTCAATTACAACGATAGGTTGTAAGCAATAAAATTCTCCTGTTAATTTACCATCCCTCATTGTAAATTGCCAAATATCTTGAAGTAGTTGTGTAACTTCCGTTTCTGTCCAGCGATAACCACGTTGATAAGATGGTATATAGAATTGAAAATCAAATAGTTGGTTTACTGATTTTAATAATAATTGCGATGGTTTTGATAATTCTGTCATATTTTTTTGTAATATTGTTTTGTGGTGAATTTATATTGGGATTGCGTAATTTTCAAAGGGTTTGATTTAACAAAAAAACAAAGAGTCTCATTTGCAAGATTATGAAATACTTACGTTTTATTTTCGTACCAAAGTTAATTTTTGTATTTCTGTCCAAAGATTTCATAACTATTTGTATTGTTGATTATTGTGTATTAGCAACTAAATTTTATTTCTTCATAATTATCAAAGTATTTAATCATAGTATCCTTTTCATCTTCTGTAATAAGACGTATAACTACTAAATTTGATTTTGCTCTTGAACAAGCGACATAAAACAATTTTAATGTTTTATCATTTTTTCTGCTGGTATCAAAAACACTTTTAAAATTATATTTAGTCCAAAAATACTCATCAGCAACTACTATTACATTTTCAATTCCT
>Ga0316608_1000252_pt1 | contig 27478 bp, 15 predicted proteins | sample MIS2016152B_MG_FD_207673 | JGI IMG/M metagenome (GOLD analysis project Ga0316608, IMG submission 207673) | Microbial mat bacterial communities from Middle Island sinkhole, Lake Huron, Michigan, United States - MIS.2016.152B | ecosystem: Environmental > Aquatic > Freshwater > Lake > Sediment...
ATTTAAGTTGGGAAAAAACTACAACCTCCAGTGTAGGTATTGATTTTACCTTTTTCAAAGGTCTCTCCGGATCAATTGAATATTATTATAAGCTTACAGATGGTATTATTCAACAAATTAACCTTCCTTCGAGTGTAGGTTATAAAAATACTCCTTTCGTTAACCTTGCACAGGTTAGTAACAAAGGATATGAATTTACACTTAATTATGATAATACTATTGGTGATCTTCGATATTCAATTGGTGGCAACTTAACCACTGTAAAAAACACAGTTGAAAAAACATTCAACCACAGTAGATATAATGTATCAAATGTTGGCTGGGTTGAAGAGGGGAAATCGATAGGTTATGAAAGAGGTTATGTATTTGGCGGAATTTATCAATCGCAGGGTGACGCTGATAAACGCGAAGCTGAGGTCAAGGATGATAGCCGTAGCCAAAAAGTAGTTGCTGGAGATGCTTGGTTTCAGGATATTAATGGCGCTGCTTCTGGGGATTATAAATATGAAACTCCCGGGGCTGATGGCAAACTAAACAATAATGACCAGAAATTCCTGTGGAACAATATTGCTCCTGTTTATTATGGGATTAACCTAAATATGGAATGGAAAGGAATTGATCTTTCTTTATTATTCAATGGTGTTGGAGGAACATATGGGAATTGGGACGGATTATCAGGAATGGGATCCAGAAGTAATGGTACCCTTACCAGTGCTTTAGATGCATGGACTCCTGAAAACAGATCAACCTGGCTCCCCCGCAATGTTTATGGCGATCCTAATAGTAATTTCAGAGGTTCCGACAGAGATAAAAAAAGTAAGTCATATTTACGTATGCAAAGTATTCAAATCGGATATACATTGCCCAAACGAGCAAATAAAATTTTGGGTAATGCTTTCAGTAGTTTAAGAGTTTATACAAGTGCTAACAATCTGTACACCTTTACCAGTTGGCCAGGGTTAAATCCAGATGGTGCCGATATTATGCCATACATCTTTAATTTTGGAATTAACGCTAAGTTTTAGTAAGAGTAATTAATATCTAAAAGATTTTACGATGAAAAAAATGAAATATTTACTATACATACTCCAATTTACGATTGGCGTACTTTTCTTTTCTTGTTCAAAAGAAAACCTGAATGTGGAGTTTCCAAAGCAACCCGAGGAACAGTTTTTTAATAATGAACAAAAACTTGACAGAGGAATTCGAGGGGTTTATGCTCAGATGACAGATCTTTACTCATTTGGAGGAATGTCCTGCGTTTATCCAATGTACCTGTTACCAGAAGATGCATTTACTATGAATGCAGGAGGTAGTCTCACCAACCTGGATAATTTTAAAGGATTCAATTCTTCAAATGGTTTAAACGGAACATATTGGAACTTGTTGATGCGTCTGGTTAACCGCTCAAATACAATGCTCGAAATTACAGCTAAGTACCAGAGTATATATAAAACAGAAGGATTGAAAGATATTCATCAGGGCGAGTGTTACTTCTTAAGAGGCTATGCAGTTTTTAAATTATGGGAAAATTGGGGAAAACCTCCAGTTATTACCAAACGTATAGTTAGCGTAGATGATCCTGCGATATATACAAAAGAAACCTCAGGAATAGCAGCTCTTGATTCTGCAATAGCCGATATGAAGAAAGCAGAAGTTTTATTAGCGAATAAAAAACAATGGGATAATAGCAATTTAGGACGTATCACTTTAAACACTGTTGAAGGTTTTCTTGTAAAATTTTATACAATAAGAGCAAGCTATAGTGATACTAAAACTCAGGATTATCAAAACGCTATTGCTGCTTTTAATAAAATCGATCAATCTATTACAACTATAGAAGGAGTAAAATATGGGGATAATTTCGATGGTCATACTGAGAATAATAAAGAATCGTTATTCGAATATCAGGCAGGCGATGCTCCAAGTGGTGATTTAATATGGTTGGATAATGACTTTGGCGGTAACATTGGACGACAGGGTGCATCATTTGTTTTTTTCAATATGGGAGGTGGCGTTTTTTGGACTTGGAATCAACCGGTAATCCCTACAAAAAAGCTGATTAACAAATTTAATCCATTGGATGCACGATTTACAGAATGTATGGATAGTGTTGATATCTATATGGACAAATATAATCGTGATTTGATGTGGTTTAGATGGGGTGCCTATTCCACCGGATATGTTTTTCATAAATATATGCGGCCGGCAGTTTATAAGAACCGTAATGACCATGAAAAAGGGGGTATTTTATATCAAGCTCGCGATACTTATGGGAAAAATGGCTATGGAGCAGCTTCAACAACTACAAACCCACGTATCCTTCGTTTTGCTGATGTTAAATTAATGGTTGCAGAAGCTTATTTGGAAACAAGTGATGCAGCTTCAGCCTTAAAGCAAGTTAACGATATTAGAACGCGCGCTAGATTATCTACAATGGATGGTGTAGCTTCACCTGAGCCGGCAAATCTTTCATCAGTTGATCGTCAGGCAATTATGGACGAGCGAATGAGAGAACTTTGCGGAGAAGAAGATCATCGTTTAGTAGATTTACGGCGTTGGCAAAAAGCTGGTTGGATTAATATGAACTCTTGGGTGCCAAAACAACCCGATGATAATTCGGTTATTGAAAATACCTGGGGCATTGCCACAGATGCCAATAATTTTGATGCATCATTTTTAACTGAAAAGAACCTCTTATTTCCAATACCACTATCTGAAACTTCATCGAATACTAATATTACTCAAAATCAGGGTTACTAATTTTGAGGTATAAATTTTATAAGTGAGCTTAATCAAATGATTAAGCTCACCTTTTTTAGGTGCACCCTGCATGAATATTTTTAAGGTGGATGAACTACATATTTTGTACTTGGAGTGTAAAACCAAGTAGCATAAAATTGAGTCATATATAGCGAATATAATAGTACCTGATAATTTGATGCTTTTAATTTAGAGGATCTAAACTAAAAAATTGGATAGATTTAAATTTTACAGATTCAGAAACTATGCCAGATGCTCCAAGATAATCCGTGTATAAAAGATAGTTTGGCATCGACTAATATGCAAAATCGCCAACTAATGCTTTATATAACTACTTCCGGTCATTGCAAGAGTGAATCAAGGAACTCCCGTGTCCCATTCAGCAATAGTCCTTACTCTAATTCTCTGGCTATTTGGTCAAACTTAGGATCGATAAAGTTGATTTACTTTTTTCAAATGAGTTAGTCTTGCTAGGAAAAGTAATTAGTTGACGCTAATTTGACTATTATAAGGATAATCTTACTAACTACTTTTAAATATATTTCTGCTATTACAATTAAAAATAACTTAATCATTATAAAATGAAATTCAGACCTCTGCTATTAACTTTACTGATACTTTTTCCGGTATGTATTAAGGTTGTAGCTTTAACAGAACCAGCTCAACTCAGAACAGATAATCAAGTTAACCCGCTTGGTATTGACTCTCAATTTCCTTTCTTCAGTTGGATCCTTAGTTCTATTGAAAGAGGCACTGTTCAAAATTCTTATGAAATACTTGTGGCAGAGAACGAAATAAACCTTGAATCAGGGAAAAACCTGTTGTGGAAAACTGAAAAAATTACAGATAACGAAACTTTCGGCATACCATATTCCGGCAAACCGCTAAAATCGTTTACACGGTATTTCTGGAAAGTCCGCAGCTGGGACCAGAAAGGAACAGTTTCGGAATGGAGCACGGTTACCTGGTTCGAAACAGCCATGCTATACCCTACCGACTGGAAAGCTAGTTGGATATCAGATAACAAGCCATTACCCTTCCGCGATGAAGATTTCTATAAAGACAATCCAAATCCCCTCCTTCGCAGGGAATTCAACGCAAAAAAGGAGATTAAATCGGCCCGTTTGTTCATCAGCGGACTGGGTTACTATGTGTCTTTTATTAATGGTGAGAGAGTTGGCGATCACATGCTCGATGTGGCTTTAACACGATACGCCAAACAAGTGATGTACAGCACATACGATATAACACCACTGGTAAATAAAGGCCGGAATGCTATTGGTATTTCCCTGGGTGATGGATGGTATAATCCCATGCCCATTCGTTTGTTCCAGAGTACAAACCTGCGCGATGCAAAAACTGTTGGCAAACCATGTGCAAAGGCCCAAATAAGAATCACTTATTCCGACGGAAGCGTTGAAACCATAGTTACCAATCAGAGCTGGAAAGCCGGAGAAGGTCCGGTTTTAATGAACAGCGTTTACCTTGGAGAAAAGTACGATGCCCGTTTGAAACAAAATGGCTGGGATAAACCCGGATTTGACGATTCCAAATGGACTGCCGCTAAGGTGATTCCCGGTCCTGCCGGAAAACTCACCGCTCAGGATATACCTCCTATCCGCATTACCAGAATTCTGAAGCCTGTTAAAATTACCGAACCCACTCCCGGGGTTTACCTTTTCGATTTCGGACAGGTTTTTGCCGGCGTGCCTCGCCTGAAAGTTAAAGGTCAGTCGGGAGCGACAATAACCCTTCGCAGTGGTGAAGACGTGCATGCCGACGGAACACTGAATTTTCTTACCGTAATTACCGGTCAGCTTAAAGCAATGTGGAACCTGCGTGGTGGCCCCGGTTGCCCTGATAACCCGATGAACATTATTACCTACACCGCCAACAGTGATGCAGAAGAAATTTACACTCCGCAGTTTACTTTTTCAAGTTTCCGGTATGTTGAAATTACCGGATTTAAAGGGAAGCCTGCTCTCGATGCTTTGGAAGGATTACGTATGAACACAGACCTGGAAGAAACAGGAAGCTTTGAATGTTCCAATGAGATGTTCAACCGCCTGCACGATGTTACCAAATGGACTTTCCTCAGCAATGTTTTCAGTATTCAAAGCGATTGTCCTGCCCGTGAGAAATTTGGATACGGTGCCGACATAGTTGCCACAGCCGAAGCATATTGCTACGATTACGACATGAGTCGCTTTTACCGCAAAATTGCACAGGATTTTGCTAACGATGTTCGCCCTAAAGGCGGAATGCCCGAGATTGCGCCTTACAATGGACTGGCAGTTAAAGGCATTGGCGACCAGAGCGGTCCATTGGGGTGGCAGCTCGCATTTCCCTACTGTGTGAAACAGGTGTACGATTTTTATGGCGACCGAGCTTTTTTGGAAAGGAATTACGATGTTCTGAAACGTCAGGTGGAGTTTATCCGTTCGGTATTCCCGGGGCATATTGTCCCGCAGGATATCAGCGACCACGAAAGCATCGATGCCAAACCCGAAGCCTTTACAGCCACATCGTTCTATCTTCAGCATGTGAACATCCTAGTAGAATGGGCCGAAATTCTTCAGAAACAAACCGATATTACCACGTATAAAAAACTTGCTGAGGATATCCGCATGGCTGCCCTCAAGGAATTCGGAAAAGGAAACGGCATTTTCGATAACGGCACCCAGGCAGCTCAGCTGTTTGCGCTGTATCATGACATTGTCCCCGAAAACGAAAAAGTGCCTGCCTTCAAACACCTGCTCGAAGAAATTTATTATAAGCACAAAGGGCACCTTTCCACCGGTATTTTTGCCACCAAGTACCTGTTCGATGTGAGTCGCATGTGGAACCGCAACGATGTTGCCTATTCGGTTGCGAACCAGCATACTTTTCCCGGTTATGGGTATATGCTCGATCACGGTGCCACCACCCTGTGGGAAAGCTGGGAATACCCCGATACGGTTAACTCACAGAACCACCCCATGTTTGGCTCGGTAGTGGAATGGTACTACCGGTCGTTGCTCGGAATCAACAGCATCACACCCGGATTTAAAACTTTTTATATTAAACCGCAGCCCGCGGGAGACCTTTACTGGGCACGCGGACATTACGATTCCCAATCTGGAAGAATCGTATCCGAATGGAATACCGAAAGCACAACATTCAGGATGCGGGTTGGCATTCCGGCAAATACAACTGCTTTGGTGTACGTTCCATCTCTTCCCGGACTTCCTGTAAAGGAAAGCGGAGGCGATGCCAAAACTGCGCCCGGACTTCAATTTAAAGAATACAGGGACGGCTATGCTGTGTTTGAGGCAGGATCGGGCACCTACAATTTTGAATCTATATTTCAGAAACAATAACTACGAACATATGAGACATGAAAACGGAGGCTATTTTGAATCCTTCACCACTTTGAGTCAGCCTCTTTGAAAGTATGATAAACTTTAATAACTAACTCAAATTACTATATGAAAAAAATTACAATGTACTTGCTGGCATTCTCGATGATAACGCAGGTAATTACAGGCTGTAAAAAAGACGACAAAGAAAAAGAAACACCTGCCGAGCCTGACAAAGAACTGACAAAAGTAATTATAAATGTTGACAAAACAGTTAAATATCAAACCATTGAAGGGTTTGGCTTTTTTGGCGCCTTCGATGTTTGGTGGGGTGGCGGTGCCATGTGGAACGATGCCTGGGGCGAAAAAATTATTTCCGACCTGGGAACTACCATTTGGAGAAACGAACTCTTTTCCCCTTCTATTCCCGGAGCAAACCAGGATACCGACTGGAACAAGCAGAAGCCCGTTGTACAAGGTTTAAAGGCGAAAGCTGATCAATTGGGAGTTGACCTGAAATATATCGTAACCGTATGGAGTCCGCCTGCTGATTTAAAATGGGCTTGCAATTTCACCTGGGCAGGTGACGAAAATGCAACAAGAAACGAGGGAACCGTTTCAACAAAAAACGGCGGTACGCTTAACCCGAATAAATATACAGAATACGCTGAATATTGGAAAACAAGCCTGAAAAACCACAAAGATCTCGGGATTGATGTTTATGCCATTAGTTTGCAAAACGAACCCATGTTTAAGCAAACTTTCAACTCCTGTAATTATACCACGGCTTGGTATTGCGAACTGCTAAGCAATGTTGTTCCTAAAATTAAGGAAACCTATCCTAATGTTAAGGTTTTCGGATCGGAACACATGCTCGACATGGAAGGCAAAAGCAATAACTATCCATACTTCTATCACCAGGCAATAAAGAACAGCACTACTGCTAAAAACAATATTGATGTGCTGGCAGTGCATGGATATTCCGATGGCGTAAATGCCTCGTCCGGGTCGGAGCTTTCCAAAATGTGGATCAACCACACCGAACAATTCTCCACCCCGATGAATAAACCTGCCTGGATGACAGAAACATCGGGCTATTCGGAAAATTGGCTTAAATCAGGTGATGTTCCGGGAGCGTTGAATCTTGCCATGGATATGTATTCAGGACTTGCCTATGGCAATTTACAAGCCTGGGTATGGTGGCAGGGAAGCGAGGCTGGGGGTATCGGAAATTACTGCCTGATGAACGGCACTACTACCGGTAAAAAATATGCCATTTCAAAACATTATTACCGGTATATCCGTCCGGGTGCTATGCGTGTAAAAGCATCAACTCCTGATCCAAATATCCTGGTTACTGCCTACGAACATACCGGGAAAGGAACCCAAACACTTGTGATAATTAATTCAGGAGCAGATGGTAAAATGATATCCGTACAAGGTGCCGGAATACCTTCTGAATTCACGGTATTTCGTACCAATTCAGCTGCCGAAAACTGTAAGGAAATCGGCAAAGCCCTTACCGGTGCAGAAAACTATTTTGAGATCCCTGCCAACAGCATCGTAACGTTGCAAGCTGGCGGAACTGCATTGTAGTGTGCTATTTGGTTTTAGCTCTGTGATTCTCTGTGTCTCCTCCGTGGTTCTCTGTGTAATAAATTTTTTCAGTCAACAGAGAATATACTTTTATTACAATTAAATCGAACTCAAGTTAAATAAACATACCATTATGATCAAACCTTTGTTTTTAACTTTTTTATTTTGCACTATTTGCAGGTTTTTAACAGCTCAATATGCTGTTGACTCCATGTGCGGTGCAAAAGTGATCCTCGATAAAAACGGAAAACTTTTATCGCGCTACGAACCTCAATCTCCCGGAGCCGGGATGGTTAAGGCTGTGGAGCTTGCTGTTGACTTCTTGAAAAAATGCCCGAATAGTCCCGACAATAATTTACCGCTTTACCTTACCCATTGTTCTATGTACCGCGACGGGAAAGGTGGCTTTTATGGTTCCAGCTGGCCTCATAATCCTGTTGTAGTTAATGCCGGGGTGTTGCAAAGTCTGGCTATCGACTGGCGAAACTATTCAGGTGACGAATCGATGATAGATATTGCCCGGACTGCTCTTGACCATCAGTTAAAGCACGGCACTACTCCGGCTCACTGGGAATGGGCATCGGTACCTTTTGCAAGTTCTGAAGCAGGCGATATTGTTTATGATGGCGCATCGAAATTCGATACAGCCAGAACAGAAGAGAACATTGGCAGGGGCGATGGTTCGTTTGTGCTGGAAGTGGATAAAATAGGGGAAATGGGTATTGCCTATCTGAAATTTTATGAACTTACTGAAGAACCAAAATACCTGGAAGCATCCATCCAATGTGCCGATGCTTTGGCAAAGCATGTTCGAAAGGGAATACATGGTAAAGGAGGACTTGAATGGAAGAAACTGGTTTTAACTTCTCCCTGGCCCTTCCGGGTGAAAGCCGAAAACGGTGAAATACTGGAGGATTACACATCGCATGTGGTCGAAAATCTACGTCTTATTGAGGAATTGATTCGAATTAGTGTTCGTATTCAACTCGCTTCCGAAAAGGTTTCTTCTTATAAAAACGCCGCCGGAATTGTCTGGAACTGGTTGTATTCAGCCGAAGGTCCCATTAAAACTTCTATCTGGAAAGGCTATTTCGAAGATATCCGACTCGATCAGATCAATCTGAACCGGGTAAATAACAGCCCGATGGAGTTTGCACGACACCTGATCAAGCACCCGCAACATGATCCTAATATTACCACCACTATTCCCGGTTTAATCTGGTGGGTAAAAAACACGTTCGGAGAGCCCGGCATGAATGCAATTAATGAACAAACAGGTTGTTATCTGCCCATGGGAAGTCATACTTCGCGGTATGCTTCTATTTGTGCTATGTGGTACGAATATTCGGGTGACCCCTGGTTTAAGGAAGAGGCTTACAGGCATTTTAACCATGCTACTTACATGGCTGAGCCTGATGGCGTTGTTCAGACAGGGCATAACTGGGGAGCCGAAATATGGTTTTCTGATGGTTATACCGACTACATCCGTCATTTTATGGAAGGTTTAGCTGCCGTTCCGGAATGGGTTCCTGTTGGAAACCATCTTCTTAAATCGACCTCCACAGTTCAAAAGATAAAATACGAGCCTGGTAAAATATCTTTCCGAACATACGACAAACAGTCGGAAGTAGTATTGCGTCTTGCTTCGAAACCTGAGTCTGTTTTTGTTTCTAATAAAAAATTAAATCCGGTTACCATGCTCTCAAGCGACGGTTACGTATGGAAAGCACTTGAAAAAGGAGGAGTTTTAAAGCTGAAGTATTCAACGGGAAACGACGTGGTAATTACTTTTTAATTGGTTTAAACTAACTCTTATAATTAACAGCGGATTTTTATGAAAAACAGCACTAAATACTCATTGTTTTTGCTAATTCCAATCATGCTTATAACTGCTTGTGTTCAAACGAATAATGACAAAAGCAAATACCATCGCAAGATGCCTTATCCCGAGAGCGATCTGATAGCTTCTTTTGAATGGACGTCAGAACCTTACAAATATCCGGGAACCGGATCGGACATGCATTGGTGGACATGGGGAATTGATGATGCAATTTATGTATTGGATGATGATGGTAAAAACTTTGGCGGCCCCATAAATTATGCTCATGTGCTTAAAGTTACCGGAATTCCCCCCGAACATAAAGTAGAAACGGTTACCGATTTTATGGAAATCCCATTTCGTAAAATGATGCCCGCCAACAAATTGCTTAGCAGGTATGTCGATGGTATTATTGCAGTGGACTCGCAACTTTATGTTTCCATTTATGATTACGATTGGAATTTGAAACAGACCCTGCCTTATTTTGATTCGATCAGACCCAGGATGGATCTTTATGATTGTTATGCCGGTGTTAAAGATTCTGCAATGCTTAGAGCTATGTGGTTCGCAGGCAGTTATTCAAGAAATTATGGCATAGCAGGCATCATTAAATCGAGCGATTTTGGTAAAACGTGGACCAATATTCCTAATGCACAGTCTCCCCGTTTCCTGGGGCCGAATTTTGCCGGGCTTACATTCGTCAATTTTGGCCCGGGATACAGCGATGTGCCCGATGAGCTGTTTCCTTACGTTTATGCCATGTCGAACGATGGCAGCTGGGAAACCGGCGATCATGTATTTATGGCCCGTGTCCATAAGGACAGCATTTTAAATCGGGACGCATGGCAATTCCTGTCCGCTATTTCCGATAAGAATATTCCTGCATGGTCAAAACAGGAAGACGAAAGCTTTCCGGTATTTAAAGATCCCGGCCATGTTGGGCATCCAACCATTTCATATAACAAAGGGCTTAAACGGTATATCCTCGGGATTTACAGCGATGTTGTTCCACATAAAGAATTCCCGACTCCCCAGGAGTGGAGTTCCTGGGACAAGGCATCGGAAATGCAGTTGTACGAAAGTAAGTTCCCTTGGGGACCATGGAAAATATTTTATAACGAAAAGCCTTGGGGTGGCGACAAGCATACGTGTTATTTGCCTCAAATTCCCAATAAATGTTGGAGCAACAACGGATTATCCGGCACAATCATGTTCGCCGGCGATTATGTGGGTAACAATAATGAATATTATGCATTGATGACGCAGTCGTTTATTCTTAAATTGAAGTAATTAACTAAATAACAGAAAAATACATGAAGCCTTTTATAAATTATTGTAGGATTGGGTTGAGTACGCTAATAATTTTTCTGATGTGTAATGAAACATTTTCTCAGCAACCATCAAATGTTTATATTTCAACAAAGGAATCATTACTCAAACGACCCACTCCTCAGTGGTTTAACGATGCCAAATTTGGAATTTTTATCCATTTGGGACTTTATTCGGTTCCTGCATGGGCAACCCCTACCAGAGTCAATTCTAATAGATAATCTAATAGCCTTATATAAAAAATGAGACATATTGTTTTAGTGCTTTTATCTTTTCTATGTTTTCAAAAAACATATTCGCAGCACGATTTCAGTAATGATGTGGATCCTCTCATTGGCAGTATGGGTGAGGGAAATATATTTATAGGCCCAACACTTCCTTTCGGAATGGTTAAGCCCGGACCCGATTGTTCATTAAATTCTAATAGTGGATATGTTGCCCCCTCGAAAGATAGTAGCATGTTTGGTATTAGTCATACCCATGTTAGTGGTACCGGTGGAGGGCCCAAATATGGAAACATACTTGTTTGTCCTCAATTAAGTTCCAATCTGTCATCTAATTATAAGATTTATCGCCAAAACGAAGCTGTAAGCGTTGGTTATTATAGCACCGAGCTTGAAAATAAAAATATATTACTCGAACTTACTGCTACGAATAGTGTAGCTTTTCATAAATACAAATTCAAGAATTCTGAGAAATCCTTTGTTCGTTTCGATTTAAATCATCATTTGGGGAAAGAAAATAGTAATGAGTCTCAATATTTAGTAGGTAGTGAACTTGAAATTTTATCGCAAACGGAATTGTGCGGATATACTCGTGTGCGAGGAGGCTGGAATCAAGGCGAAACATATACCGTTTTTTTCTATGCTGTTTTTGATGTTCCATTCGATTCTGTTTATAATGGCAGTACTACGCTTAAGTTCGATTATAATTCTTCTAAAAATACTGTTGTAGATGGGATTGCGGCTTTTGGTTTTAAGAATAACGCCGAAGTTAAATTAAAAGTTGCCATTTCGTATAACAGTTCAGCAAAAGCCAAGCAGAATCTTGTGCGTGAATTGCCAGAATGGAATTTTGGGCAAGTTGTTTTGGATGCGCGTAAAAAATGGTCTGATTTGCTTGGTCGTATTGAGATTGACGAAAGCGATTTAAATAAGCGTAAAATTTTCTATACTACGCTGTATCATTCTTGTTTGATACCGTCTGACAGAACAGGCGAGAATCCAGTTTTTGAATCCCATAATGCTTATTACGACGATTTTTATGCTATTTGGGATACCTATCGTACTGTGTTTCCTTTGCTCACTATTATTACGCCAATAAGGGTTACGGGCATGATAAATTCGTTACTGGATAGCTATAAAATATATGGATTTTTGCCTGATGCCAGTAGTGGAAATTGTATCGGTTTAACGCAAGGTGGCACTAATGCCGATGTGGTAATTGCCGATGCTTTTATAAAAGATATAAAGGGTATTGATTATAATCTTGCTTTAAAAGCAATGATGGATGGTTCTGAAAATGATCCAGGTTATTTTCACCGTTTTCTAGGTCGTGGTGGTGTGAATGAATACAACAATAATGGATATGTTTCATATAATCACGAACGCCATTGCACGCGTACGGTTGAGTATGCTTTGTGCGATTATTCAATTTATAAGGTTGCAAAGGGGCTAGGTAAAAATAGTATTGCTGACAAATACTTACAGCGCAGTTCTAATTGGAAAAATATTTGGCGCGATACGGTTATTAATAATGCAAAAGGATTCATTTGGCCCAAAACTATTGATGGTAAATGGGTTGATAGCACTTATCAAACATATTGGTCTGATGTTACATATAAATTTGAAAAAGAAAAAAGGATTTTTACGCCCAATTCATTTGGTTGGGGATGGGATGATGTTTTTTATGAGGGCAATTCAAATCAATATTCATTACACATTATGCACGATGTACCTGCACTGATTGAGAAATGTGGTGGCGCTTTGTCTTTCGAAAACCGATTGGATACTTTTTTTGCAAAAAAATATTACGATGTTACAAATGAGCCTTGTTTTTTTACGCCCGTTTTGTACCATTTTATCGGAAAACCCAATAAATCTAATTTAATAATTGATCAAATACTTAATTCTAAATTTACGCATCAAAAAGATGGAATTCCCGGAAATGACGATTCTGGTGCCATGTCGTCTTGGTTTGCATTTCATGCGATGGGTTTGTATCCGAATGCTGGTCAAAACTATTATTTATTAACTTCTCCAAAGTATAAATCAATAGAGATTAAACTTGATAATGGAAACAAATTTATTGTGAATACAAAAAACTTTGACGCAAAAAATAAGTACGTTAAAAAGGTTTATTTAAACGGGAAAATATTTAATAGCACGAGCATTACACACCAGGAGATAATGAAAGGTGGGGCTTTGACTTTTGAAATGTCAGCAACTGAAACTGATTGGGGAATAATAAAAAACCGATAGTTTAAATACTATAAATTTAATCAAATGAGAAAAACAACAGTATTCGTTTTAGTAGTTCTATTTCAAATAGCACTTCATTTAAACGCTCAAAGTTTAGTAGATTATGTGAATCCTTTGGTAGGTTCCGATTCCAGATTCGATTTTTCAAATGGGAATACCTATCCGGCAATTGCTATGCCTTGGGGGATGAATTTTTGGACACCACAGACTGGTAAAATGGGAGATGGATGGCAATATCAATATTCAAAAAATAAGATCAGAGGATTTAAACAAACGCACCAGCCTTCACCATGGATTAATGACTATGGATGTTTTTCTTTATTTGCAACTACCGATACAGTTGTTTTTGATGAGAATAAAAGAGAGTCGTGGTTTTCGCATAAAGCTGAAATTGCTAAACCTTATTATTATAAAAATTATTTAGCAAATTATAATACCACTGTAGAGATTGCCCCTACAGAGCGCGCTGCATGTTTCAGGTTCACGTTTCCTGCTACTAATAAGGCTTGCATTATAGTGGACGCGTTTGATAAAAACTCATACATAAAAGTTATTCCAGAAGAAAGAAAAATTATTGGTTACAATACGTTTAACACCGGGGGAGTGCCTGATAATTTCAAGAATTATTTTGTTATTTATTATGATAAAGATTTTACAGATTTAACCTTATCAATTGACAGCATATTATTTCAAAATAAAAATGAAGCAAAGGGTAAACATGTTGGTGCTATTTTACAATTTAAAACCCGAAACAAAGAAATAATTAATTTGAAAGTGGCTTCCTCTTTCATAAGTTTAGAACAAGCCGAGTTAAATTTGAAACGAGAGATAGGCGGTTCAAGCTTTGATGAGATTTGTCAAAAAGGAAAAGCTGAATGGAACACTCTTATGTCGCGCATAAAGGTTGAAGGTGGTTCATTACAGGAGAATCGCACATTCTATACTGCTCTTTACAGAACCATGTTATTTCCACGTAAATTTTATGAAATTGACGCCAATAATAAAATTGTTCATTACAGTCCCTATAACGGTAAAATATGCGATGGATATATGTTTACCGATAATGGTTTTTGGGATACTTTTAGAGCCGTTTTTCCATTCTTTACCCTCATGTTTCCTGAATTGAACAGTCATATTATGGAGGGGCTTGTAAATACTTACAAAGAGAGCGGATGGCTACCTGAATGGGCTAGCCCAGGACATAAGAATTGCATGGTAGGTTCAAATTCCGCTGCAATTATTGCCGATTCTTATTTGAAAGGAATTCGTGGATATGACATTAACACGCTATATGAAGCCATACTGAAGAATACTGAAAACGAAGGTCCTATTGCTTCAGTGGGCAGGTTAGGTGCTGATTATTATAACACTCTGGGTTTTGTGCCACTCGATATTCACGGCTACGAAAACACATCCCGATCTATTGAATACAGCTATGCCGATTTTACCATATATAGACTGGCCACTGAACTTAAAAGACCTGCTTCGGAAATTGATACTTTTAAAAAGAGGGCATTTTATTATAAGAATGTTTTTGATACCACTATCAATTTTATGAGAGGTAAGACTAAAAATGGTGAATTTCAAACTCCTTTTCGTCCCGATGCATGGGGGCATTCCTTCTCTGAAGGTTGTTCATGGCATTGGACCTGGTGTGTGTTTCACGATATAGATGGTTTGATTAATTTAATGGGAGGCAAAAGGGATTTTGTCCAGAAACTTGATTCTGTTTTTACCACAGCGCCTACGGTTGAATATTCAGCTTATGGTTTTCTTATTCACGAAATGGTTGAGATGCAGGTGATGGATATGGGGCAATATGCTCATGGAAATCAACCTGTTCAGCACATGCCCTATTTGTATAACTATGCCGGAGAGCCTTGGAAAACACAATTTAATGTGCGCAATATAATGAACCGTTTATATACTGACCAGCCCGATGGTTTGTGCGGCGATGAAGATAATGGTCAGACTTCCGCCTGGTATGTGTTTTCTGCCCTGGGTTTTTATCCTGTCTGCCCTGGCTCTAATCAGTATGTAATTGGTTCGCCGTTATTTAAAAAAGCAACTTTGAATTTTGAAAATGGAAAGACTTTAGTTATTAATTCCGCAAATAATTCGGTTAAAAATGTTTATATAAAAAATATCGTTTTCAATAAAAAACGCTACACGAAAAACTATTTTGATCATTTTGATTTATTGAAAGGCGGTGTGATAAACGTTGATATGTCTAATACTCCAGAGATGAATAGAGGTGTATTAAAACAAGATTTTCCATTTTCGCTGTCAGAGTAATGATAATTCAAAAACAACTAATTACTAAATCAATATCTATATGAAATTCAAACTATTAGGTTTATTCTACTTACTCTTTCTCTGTACTTTTAGCATATTTGCTCAAAAAGCTGATTATAAAAACCCTGGTTTATCTGTTGAAAAAAGAGTTGCCGATCTAATGTCCAAAATGACTTTAGAAGAAAAAGTAGCCCAATTGCAAACAAGCCTTTCAATTACCGATGCATCGAAAGTACCCGCTACTGGGATGGGTTGTCTCACTGAAGTTTTTCTGGCGTTAGAACCCAGAGAAGCTGCCACCAAATTTAATGCACTTCAAAAAGCATTTATTGAAAATACCCGATTAGGTATTCCGGTACTTTATCATGGGGAAGCTGTATTTGGGTTGATGGCTACCGGCACCACTTGTTTTCCCCAGCCGCTGGGGCAAGCAGCAACATTTAATATTCCGCTTCATACCAAAATTGCCGAGGCAATAGCAAAGGAAACCTATTCGTGGGGACACCGACAGGTTTTAAGCCCTACCGTTAATGTGGCTTACGATCCGCGTTGGGGACGGACTCACGAAACCTATGGAGAAGATCCATATCTGGTTGGCTTAATGGGCGTTTCGTATATTAAGCCGATGCTCGAAATCGGGATTATTACCACACCAAAGCATTTTGTTGCAAATATTGGACACAATGGCATGTTTGGAGGTGCAATTATGTACAGCGAGCGGTTTTTACGCGAAGTTGAATTTCCACCCTTCAAAATGGCTGTTGATGCCGGATGTGGCTCTATTATGCCTGCTTACAATACCATCGATGGAATTCCGTGTTCTTCCAATAAATGGCTTCTGCACGATGTATTGCGCAAGGAATGGGGATTTAAAGGCTTCGTTGGTTCCGATTACGGTGCCGTGGCACAAATCTGGAACCTGCACAACCTTGCCGAAAGCAAAGTAGATGCTGCAGTTATTGCGCTTACAAACGGAATGGATGTGGAAATGCCCGAAACTGTAATTTTTGGCAGTTCCCTGATAGAAGCTGTAAATTCAGGAAAACTAAGTATGGCTATCCTCGATAATGCTGTTCGCAACGCACTGTCAGCCAAAATACGGATTGGTTTATTTGAAAATCCGTTTGCCAACCCCGAAGCAGCTGATACTATTTGTGATCATGCAAATCACAGGGCTTTGGCTCTTGAAGCAGCAAAAGAAGCTATCGTACTGCTTAAAAACAATAAAATTTTACCTTTCCCTAAAAATATAAAATCGGTTGCAGTTATTGGCCCGCTGGCAAATGAACAATTGCTTGGAAATTATGCGCCTTGGGGAATGAAAAAAGTAAATATTCTGGAAGGTATTCGCAACAAAATAGGTAACTCTGCAAAAATAAACTATGCTAAAGGTGTTGAATTAAACCGGGATTTCTTACCAAAAATTTCAAAGGAATACCTTCACCACAACTCGAATGGGACAAAGCTAGCAGGATTAAAAGCCGAATATTTTAACAATAATCTTATGGAAGGCTCTCCTGCTCTTAATAGGGTTGACGAATCAATAGATTTTGATTGGGGCGAAGGTGTAGCACACCCATTTATCAATCAAGATAATTTTTCGGTACGATGGACAGGTTTTCTTGTTGCGCCAAAGTCTGGTACTTTCAATATTGGTATTACCTGCGACGATGGCGCCCGTCTCTTTCTAAATTCAGAATTGGTTCTTGATAACTGGTCGAAAGGAGCAAAGCGTTCTTCAACGGTATCATATTACTTTCAGCAAGGAAAAGAAGTACGCATTACTCTTGAATATTTTGATTCCACGCATGATGCTGTTTGTAAACTTGGTTGGGATGCAATTAACGACCTTGGAATTCAGGAAGCTGTTGCAGTGGTTGACAGCTCTGACGCTTGTGTAATTGTTTGCGGTGCACTTGATGGAGAAGGAAAGGACCGTGCAGATCTGAACCTTTCGAAAAATCAGGAAGAGCTCATTCATAGGGTGGCTCAAACAGGTAAACCATTTGTGGTGGTGCTGGCAACAGGAAATGTTATTACCATGAACAATTGGATTGATGAAGCACCCGCAATTCTCGAATCATGGTATTCGGGCGAGGAAGGTGGCACAGCAGTAGCCGAGGTGCTTTTTGGTGATTACAATCCTGGTGGAAAGTTACCCATAACATTTCCTAAAACTGTCGGGCAGGTTCCTGCCTATTATTTCATGCGCCCCGGAACAGGCACTAGCTTTCTGGAGTTTGGGAACGAGCCGCAGTTTCCATTTGGTTATGGCTTAAGTTATACAACCTTTCAGTTTTCGAACCTGATGATATCCAAACAAAAAATAAACTCTCAGGATAGTTTTGAAATAGAGTTCGAGCTGAAAAACACCGGAACAGTTCCCGGCGATGAAGTACCGCAATTATATGTAGTTGACTTAGTAGGGAGTGTGACACCGCTGCGAAAGATGTTGCGTGATTTTGAAAGGGTAAAACTAAATCCGGGACAAACGAAAACTATTCGATTCACCATTTCTCCCGAAGATCTTTCCATTCTTAACAAGAATATGAAGTGGGTAGTTGAGCCCGGCAAATTCGAAATACAAATTGGAAGTTCATCTGAAGATATCAGGTTAAATAAAGTGTTTGAAGTAGTTGAGAATTAAATCGAAGAACATGAAAATTAAGTTATTACTTATACTTTTTCTGTTTGCAGGAGTAAAATTCACTTTTGCACAGAAACCGTCAGAATATGTTTACATTTCAACCGTAGAATCGTTGCAGAAAAGAAAAGCTCCGCAATGGTATAATGATGCCAAACTTGGGATATTTATTCATTGGGGACTGTATTCCGTTCCGGCATGGGCCACTCCGACAACTACGCCTGATAAGGTGAAAGATTGGAAAGCCTTTTATAAAAGCAACCCTTATGCCGAATGGTATTTGAACTCGTTGCGCATCGAGGGTTCGCCAACACGTGAGTATCATGAAAAGAAATATGGAAAGGACTTTGATTATTACAGTTTCAGGGATTCGCTCCTGCTGCAAACCAAAAACTGGAATGCTGATGGATGGGCCCAAATATTTAGCAAAAGCGGTGCCCGGTATGTGGTTTTTACCACCAAACACCACGATGGTTTTACGATGTATCCCTCCCAGATAATCAATCCTTTCATGGAGAAAGGAAAAATAAACAGTACACGCGATTTTGTTGGCGAGTTAAGCCGAGCTGTTCGCCAAAAGCAAATGAAATTCGGTGTGTATTATTCGGGCGGGTTAGACTGGACATTCAATTACAGCCCAATTACCAACCTTTGGCCCGACCTTTTTGAAAGTATGCCAAAATCAGTAGCCTATACCGTGTATGCCGATTGTCAGGTACACGAACTGATTCATCGTTATAAACCCGACATATTGTGGAACGATGTGGATTATCCAAAAAATGGCGACATACTTGGCATTTTTGCTGAATTGTTCAATGTCAATCCCAATGCTGTTGTAAACAACCGCTGGCAGCAGCATCCCGAACTAACAAACTTTACAACTCCTGAATACCAGGTGATGGACTCCATTGTGTCAAAGAAATGGGAAACTTGCCGGGGAATGGGATTTTCGTTCGGATATAACCAGGTGGAAGGTGATGCGCAACTTTTATCGTCAGAAGAACTGATTCATTTGCTCATTGATATTGTAAGTAAGAATGGAAATTTACTCTTAAACGTCGGGCCAAAAGCGGATGGAACCATTCCTGAAAATCAATTGCTGCGGCTGAACGATCTGGGTAATTGGTTGGAAATTAATGGTGAAGGAATTTATGGCACACATCCTTATGTAATTCCATCAGAAAAATTGAAAGATGGTACCCAAATCAGGTTTACCCAAAAGAACGAAGATTTGTATGTGTTTCTGCTTAAAGCACCTAAAAGTAAGACGGTTATCATTCCTTCGTGCAAAACAAGTCAATTATCCAAAGTTTTTCTTTATGGTGTCAAAACAGAACAACTTTCTTTCAAACCAACAAATGACGGTCTTGAAATAGTGCTTCCGCAGAAAATTAATTTTAATCATGCCTTGATGATAAAGCTTACGAATATTTCAAACAAATGATTATGAAGGAGATAAATTATAGACTTTCAATATTGTTTTTATTAATTCTGTCATTTACGAATTGGAGCAGAATATATTCACAAACATCAACATATACAAACCCAATTATTTCGGGAGCTTATCCCGATCCAAGCATTTGCAGGGTGGGTGAAGATTATTATTTATCCAATTCCAGTTTCGAATACTTTCCCGGTGTACCCATTTGGCATAGCAAAGATCTTGTTAATTGGTCACATGCCGGCTTTGGGATACATCGGCCGGAACAGTTTAATTTTGACGGCCTTGCTTCTTCGGCAGGAGCCTGGGCAGGAACCATCCGCTACAATAAAGGAACGTTTTATTTGCCTCTCACCTGGGTGGACTGGCGAATGAAGGTAGGATTTAAAAATGTTATACTTACAGCCGATAATCCCTCAGGCCCTTGGTCATCACCTTATGTTATTACCGACACCATTTGGGGAATTGACCCTTCTTTGTTTTTTGATGATGATGGCAAATGCTACTGGCTGATGAACCACCCTCCCGTAGGCTTTAGCCATCCGGGTGCGGCATCTGTTATGCTGCAGGAAATTGATTTAACTTCACTGAAGCTTATCGGTTCTCCATCCTATATTGGACGAGGGGCTATGATAGATTCCAAATACCCGGAAGGCCCTAAAATGTTTAAAAAGGATGGATATTATTATTTGCTTATTGCAGAAGGAGGTACCGGGCTTTTTCATGCAATAACCATATCGCGAAGTAAAAATATTACGGGTCCATATGAGAATTATGAAGGAAACCCTATTCTCTCTCACAGGTCAATGGGTTACACCACTCCTTTTATAAACATTGGCCATGCCGATTTGGTACAAACCCAAACCGGTGAATGGTGGATGGTTTGCCTGGGATCGCGTCCGCTGAATCGAAAAAACAGTATTCTTGGGCGCGAGACTTTTCTGGTGCCGGTGCAATGGGATAAGGATCAATGGCCTATTATTAGTCCCGGATACGGACAGGTACCTGTTAACGAAAATTTCCCTAATTTGCCTGTTCACTCCGTTCCTCCTATTTCCAGCAGAGACGAATTTAATTCCACCCAATTGGCTCACATCTGGACTTTTATCAGAACTCCAAAATCGAATTTTTATTCATTAACAGAAAAACCAGGATTCCTAAAAATAAAACCTTTAAATGCTATATCCAATGCTCCTCCCGAGCCTGCTTTTATTGGACAACGGTTAAAATATCGTGATGCGGAAATTTCAACATCCGTTTTATTTAATACAAAATATACCGGCGAAATGGCCGGATTGCTGATTTATAAATCAGAAAAAGCATTGTTAAAATTTGTATTAAACAGCAAATCGGAGTTAAAGGTGATAAATAGAACTGACTCAGTTGAAACGGAACTATTCAATGCAAAAGTCCTTTCCAAAGAAGCCTTATCATTAAAAATTATCCAGAAAGAATCTCAATTCTCTTTTTTCTACAAAGAGAACCAGTGTGACTGGAAAGAAGCCGTTATGGATTTTGATGGTAGTCTATTCTCTGTAGAAAAATCAGGAGGGTACATGGGTACATTCATCGGATTATATGCAGAGTCACAAAAAGTTTCAGATAGCTTCGCTCTTTATGATTGGTTTGATTATAAAGAAATAAAACCTTAAAATTCAATACTAATAGCACAATTGAATACAAATCATACGAAATAACATTAATGATAGAACTAAACACATTTTTAAACAAACAGAATTTCTTTAGAAACCTTACTAAAGCTATAACAGGGAAGTATTCAAAATTTTTTAAACTCCTATTTTTGGCTTTGATTTTCCCGCCTCTTTTATTTGCTCAGTCTGAAACCAGTGTTCGGGTAAAAACCAAATTCAACCTCGATTGGAAGTTTACTTTAGAAGATAAAGCTGGGTTCGAATCATCAGCCTACGACGACAGTAATTGGCAATTGCTAAACCTACCTCACGACTGGAGTGTTGAAGGTAAATTTGATGATGACAATCCGGCAAAAGGAAATGGCGCTTTTTTACCATGTGGTGTAGCCTGGTACCGGAAAACGTTTACACTCCCCGACTCCTTGAACGCTAAACGAATTGTGATACAGTTCGATGGCGTTTACATGAATTCCCGGGTTTATATCAACGGTTATTTTCTAGGTCAATACCCTTATGGATATTCAACATTTCAATACGATCTTACAGAACATATTCAGTTTGGTAAACCAAACATTATTGCAATAAGAGTGGACAATTCACTGCAACCTGCCTCGCGCTGGTACGCCGGTTCGGGTATATACCGGAATGTTTGGCTTATCACAACCAACCAGGTTCACTTCGATAATTATTCAGGCGTTTATGTAAGTTATCCTTCTGTAAACAAAGAAAATGCTGAGGTGAGAGTGCAATACAAAGTTGTTGCCAATGCTTTTCCTGAATCAGAATTCTTTTGGTGGCGTCGAAATCTTCATGCCAATAAGCGCATAACAAGGGAAGCTATTATTACCAGTACAATTCTCGATACCAAAGGAAAAGTGGTTGCTCAGGGAACTGTAAAAGAAAATATTGGTGATTTTCATGAACATACTTTTTCACAGACAATTCCGGTGAAAAACCCAAAGCTTTGGAGTGCCGGAAACCCTGAACTCTACACGGTGAAAACAACTCTGGAATACGATGGGAAAGTAATGGACGACTATTCCACCACGATAGGAATTCGCAAAGTTGAGTTTACGCCCGAAAGAGGAATGTTGGTAAACGGAAATCAGGAAAAGCTGAAAGGCGTTTGTTTACACCAGGATGCAGGTTCGCTGGGTGTTGCCGTACCCATTGGAGTTTGGCACGAAAGGTTAAAGAAGCTTAAGGAAATGGGCTGCAATGCCATCCGTCCAAGCCATCATCCTTTTGCGCCCGAATTTTACGATTTGTGCGACTCCATGGGTTTTTATGTGATGGACGAAGCCTTTGACGAATGGAACAAAGGCTATCCCTGGGGCAGCACCGAAAATACCTATGGAAAAATGCCATACAGCTATCATTTGTATTTTAACCAATGGGCTGAAACCGATTTGCGTGCAATTATCCGCCGCGACCGCAATCATCCTTCGGTAATCATGTACAGCATTGGTAACGAGATACCCAACCAACGCACTCCCGATGGAGTATCAATCGCCAAAAGACTTCAGGATATTTGTCACAGCGAAGACCCCACGCGTTTGGTAACTTCAGCCGTCGATTTTGTGGAAGACGCGAATGCCAATGGTTTCCTTTCCGCTTTAGATATTGCCGGTTATAACTATGTTGACCGCTACAATGGCGAAGCCATGTATGCCCCTGAAATGGTAAAAAAACCAAAGCGGCTTTTATTAGGAACAGAAACATTTTATGGGCCACGGTACTGGCTGGCAGTAAGAGATAACGAAAATGTGATTGGCGAGTTTGTATGGGTGGCTTTTGATTACCTGGGAGAAGCTGGCAAATGGCCAAAACGTGGCTGGGATGCAGGACTCATCGATATGGCCGGAGTGCCCTACCCTGAATTTTATCTTCGCAAAAGCTACTGGTCGAGCCAGCCGGTTGTGCAAATTGCCATCGAAACCTCAGCTACCCCCGAAAGTGAGTGGCACCCGCGCAAAGCCGTTTCGCATTGGAACCACAAATGGGTTGGTAATTTTTTATTGCCTGTTTACATGTATTCGAATTGTGATGAAGTAGAACTGTATATCAACGATTCTTTAATCGGGAGAAAACCAGTAGATAAAAATCTTTACTATGCCCGTTGGGAAGTTCCCTATAAACCCGGGAAAGTAAAGGCCATCGGTTATAAAAACAATAAAAAAGTTACCGACCACACCCTCAGAACGGCTGAAAACGCTTCGGAAATCAAAATAGAAGCAAGCAAAAAAAGTCTGAAAGCAAACAACGAAGATGTGGTAACCCTCGACGTGTCCATTGTGGATAAGAATGGAATTGTAGTTCCCGATGCAAATCAGGAAATTAAGGTCGAAGTGTCCGGACCGGCAAAGCTGATTGGCCTGGATAACGGAAACCAATCGGATGTAACTGCTTTTAAGTCAAACAAACGAAAAGCTTACGAGGGAAGGCTTTTGGTTATACTTCAGGCAACAAATAATGCCGGGCCGATAAAGGTAGAGTTAAGTTCTACAGGTTTGAAATCAGCGACCTGGTTATTGCAGGCTACTGAAAGCAAATGAATTATTTATGGAGAAAACAGGATATATGAAAAAAAGGATTTTACGAAAACTTGAATTATTTGGAATTTTAGTTATGTTATCCATTTCAATTTCTGGTAAAGAATATTTTGTTGGTTTGGATGGAAACGACAGTAATACAGGAGCCAAAGATTCACCTTTCGCAAGTATATTCAAAGCATCGGAAATGGCAATGCCGGGTGAGTACCGCGACGAACTGAACTTTGATTTTGTACCTGAGAAAATTCCAGCCGTAAAATTATCCGGTCGAAAGTGGAAATATGAGCCATCACCCTGGTATGGTGCTTTTCAACCTTTAGAACTTTAAACTTCATAAAATGAAAAAGTTAAACCTGCATATTATGTCCCGATTCATCATCTTCCTTTTTATTTTGGTTTTGCCCGATAAAGTGTTAACACAGACTCAGATAAACGGTGCAATGCCGTCCATTTTTGCTTCTCCCATGGTGGAGGAGGGCAAACGAAATATTATTCTTCAGAACCGTTGCGGAAACCGGCTTACCGTGCTGCTTCACGATAAACACTCTAACCTCGAATTCACTTATAAACCCAATGCCTTTCGGCGGAAGGAAATTGAAGCCCGCAATTTTTCGAATCGCGACAATTTCACGATTTTGTTTAAGGAAGTGGTGCTTCCCATGATTGATGCCAGCAATGTCGTTGGTTTTGATTACGATCCTTTCTTGACAAAAATATCGGTAAAAAACCAGTGGGAAGCAAAGAATGAAATTTCCTTTCTCAACATAGCCAACGAAAATGCATTTGCCATAGCCGCGAAAGCTCCTCTCCTGATTGCAATAAAACCGCATAAGGGTTTTGAAGTGCGAAACGGATTGCTCATGGAGCAGTTTACCGACCGTGGTGAGAACATTGTCTCCTTTGTTGCCTTTAGCAATTTTTCAACAAACCGCTTCAGGGTGCTTAGCGATGGAACTTATGTGATTCAGATTTTCGAAAATGAAACTGTTTTCTTTGGCGGTGAGGAGAATGAATACCAGATGCAGCGAACACTGGAAAACCTTAAAAACAGAACAATCGGGCAGCTTATCACCCGGAATGAATCCCTGCTGGCACCTAAAATGAACCAGGGTGTGGTGCATTTCTCCAATCGCGAGTACCAGAAAGTGCTGGATATTAACCATCGCATTGTTTATTCGGGAATCGATGAGGGCGGTGCTTGTTTTGGAGCATTGAACCGTATTTATTACCTGATTTGGGTTCGCGATGGGTCTATGACTTCCTCACTTATGGCACGTGCCGGTAATCCGGAGCTCATTCGCATCTGGACTAAATTTCTACTGAACAATCCTTCCATTATCCAAAAAGACGACAGCACCCAGGTTGCCGAATTTCTTCAAATTGTAGGCTCCCGTTGGACCCGCAGCGAAGACGACGGTGTTTTTTACTCTGCACTTTCACTATTCAGCTACTTTAAAACTACCGGACAGGACGATCTTTTGCAGGGACAGGAGTTTTCAGTGCTTCTGAAGGCTATCGACCGCTATCTTGAAAAAACCTGGAACAGTGAGAAAAAGCTGATCATAAGCAATACCATAGGTGAAACTCCGCTAAAAAGCGATCCTTACTTTGGATATGATGTTGTAAACGGAAATTACGAGAACAACAGCTTTCACAAGAGTCAGGGAAAGGAGATGAGTCTGAATGCCAGTTTATACAACCAGGTGAACACTTACAATATTATGATGATGGTTTCGGAGCTTCTGTCGCAAAACCCAAACCTTGATAAGGGAAGAAAAGAACATTACCTGAGCATTGCCAGCGATATTCAACAATCCCTGAAAACAAAATACTACGACAAAGCCAACGATTGCCTGTTCAGCAGCATAGAGTATTATACCGATGGCACCGAAGGTAACCTCTCCTTCAGCAACGACGACAATCCATGGGAAGGATCATGGGCCAATGCCATTGGACCGTATTTTCCGGTACCCGATCTGCAGTTAAAAACAGCACGGTTTATTTATAACACCTGGCCAAAAATTACCAAACAGGGTTATGGCTATTGTCCCTGGAATACCTTGTCGAAAGTATTGACAGAATACGGCATGTCTTCAGTTGAATATGAAAGCATGCTGGCAGCACAGATGAAAGATGCCCTGACCCTCACAGTGAAGTACCCCATGCCGGGCGGGTTAACCGAATATAACCGGCAAATTGAAAGCTGGCGTGCATTACCATTTTCAGCAGGAAGTCTTTTCTTCAGCATGGGCGCGCAGATGATTACCAGTTTGCCTGAGGGAATTGCTATACGTGCAAGTAATAAAGTGGACAGTGTCACAAATTTCCGGTACCGGCTGTCTTCCTTAAATGGAGAGGCGACCGGCAAAGGCGATGCGGTGGATTATTTTATTCTCAATGGCGACACATTGCGGTATTCGCTTCAGGTACCTGATAACAAACTTCTACCAGGTCAGAACAGTATTCAGGTGATAAGGTCCGTGAATAACCCGCGTTTCCGGTTGTTTTCCTCAACAGCGCAACTATTAAACATCAGCGAAAGCGGATCAAAAGTGGAATACACTTTTAGGAGTACCATTCCATGGCAGTTGACTTTCGAGAATTTTGGGAAATCAAAATCAGTTATCATTCTCGACCCGAAAGGCCAAAATGAAGAAACGATTAAAAGCAGCATGAACAATAATAATCTTACCTTAATTGAAGGTACTTCCACCGGAATTTTTAAAGTAATCGCAGAAATATAACAAACATGGGAAAAGCATTCAGAATAGCAGTGATTTTTGGGTTATTGATCGTAAGTATTTCCGTAAAGGCCCAGCTTACCGGTGAGATTCATCCCGATTTAACGAATAAAATATGGCCGGCACAATGGATCAAACATCCGGCGACAAATGAGCAATATGGAGTGTATCATTTCCGTAAATCGTTTGAGTTAAGCGATGTTCCTGCCAAATTTATCATTCATATCTCGGCCGATAACCGCTATTGGCTATTTGTAAACGGGAAACGCATTTGCACTGGTCCGGCCAAAGGCGACATGGCACACTGGCGTTTCGAAAGCCTGGATATTGCTCCCTATCTCCAAAAAGGGAAAAATGTTCTTGCCGTTACAGTATACAACCAGGGCGATTACCGGGCGGCATGGCAGGTTACCGGCGGAACCGGACTGGTAGTGCAGGGGAATTCAGCCATTGAGTCAGTAGTAAATACCAATGAAAGCTGGAAAGTAATGGAAAATACCACATATTCTCCGCTTTTCGAAATCCACAAGTTTGTGGGGGCTCGCGAGAGCTTTTTAGCAGCACGCTATCCCTTCGGTTGGGAAAAACCTGAAGCCGATGAAAAGTTTTTTATGTCGGCTGTTTTCTCCGAAGAAGCGATTCCTTCCGGTGCACAGGGGTCTTCTTCCCGCAGGTTGGTTCAACGGAATATACCTCTGCCTGAGGAAACTCCACAACGGTTTGGAGCGGTACGTAAGATGGAAAATCTTCCATTCTCCGATGATTTTATCAAAGGTAAAGAGCATTTAGAGATTCAGCCCTGGGGGGAGACTACCATTTTACTCGATC
>Ga0316608_1000253_pt1 | contig 27390 bp, 27 predicted proteins | sample MIS2016152B_MG_FD_207673 | JGI IMG/M metagenome (GOLD analysis project Ga0316608, IMG submission 207673) | Microbial mat bacterial communities from Middle Island sinkhole, Lake Huron, Michigan, United States - MIS.2016.152B | ecosystem: Environmental > Aquatic > Freshwater > Lake > Sediment...
GTAAATACCTGGATATCGACGCAAGCCTAAAAACCTGGACAGGATTTAAACCTCGAACATCTGTTGGGTTGGAATTAGATCATTCAAAGCCCGTGCTGGAATAAAATAGCTTTCTTTACATAAAAAATTTTCAATGAAGCTTTCACAATTCAAGTATCGGGAGTTGATTTTTAAAAAGATATTCATTCTCTACGATATTCTTTTGCAGGTAAAAAGCATTATTCAGCCTATCGCTTTTTTTGTGTTTGCTTTAAGCAGTATTTTTTTATTTGGTTTGCTGGTTTTCGATTTGGGTTTTCAAGTGAACAATACCGGAATTAAAGAAATCCACGAAGGATATGTGTTCTTACTAACCTGCTTGTTTACAACGAAAATTTTGCTCGATTTGTTTTTGGTGAATCCCACCAAACCGTCCATATTTATTAGTAAAATGGCTTTGTTGGTTTTAACATTGTTCGTGTTGGTCCCAAATTATAATTGGATTAATTATTCTTTTGGTGGCTTAGAAGCAGTTTTGCTTTCGAAGTATACCTTAATTGTATTAGCAATTGTGCTAATTGCTACGGAAACATACCGTTTAGGGGAGATTCTGAATAAAACCAATGTTTCGCCATCTTTGCTGTTTGCTTACAGTTTTTTATTTATAATCCTTTTAGGGAGTGGATTGCTTATGATGCCGAATGCCACCAGGATTCCAATTACATATCTCGAGGCACTATTTACTTCAACAAGCGCAGTTTGCGTAACCGGTTTGGTTGTGGTAGATACGGTAACCGTTTTTACTCCGGTTGGTAAAAGCATTATTCTGATCTTAATTCAGATTGGAGGACTTGGAATTATGGCTTTTACCGGGTTTTTTAGTTACATTTTCCTGGGTACGGCTACCATAAAGGACAGATTGGTGCTTTATGATATTTTTGCCGGGGAGCACCTGGGTGGAATGATTAAAATACTGATAAAAATAATGTTTATCACAATTATCGTGGAAGGGTTAGGGGTAGTTTTTATTTTTTATTCGTTAGAAGGAAGTTGGAATTACAAAGCAATTAATGCTGTTTTTCATTCTATTTCGGCTTTCTGCAATGCAGGGTTTTCGCTTTTCCCTAAAAATTTAGCGACAGAAATTATTCAATTTAACTATACCTTGCAGTTAACAATGTGTACCCTTGTTATCTTGGGCGGGATTGGTTTTCCAGTTTTATTAAGCTTATATAATTATTTAAAATATCAGGTTGTTTTTCAATTTAAACGGCTATCAAAACAAAAGCGGGAACAAAAAGTATTTCCTCCTGTACTTGGACAGAAACTTGCTGTGCGAGTATCTCTATCGTTATTAATTATTGGAACCATACTTTATTATGTGTTTGAAAAGGAAAGCAGTTTAAGCTCGCTTAATACAGGGGCAAAAATTCTAGTTTCTTTTGTTGGAAGTGTAAGCTCAAGAACTGCAGGGTTTAATATGGTGGATATTGCTCTTTGGAGTTACCCGACGGTGTTTTTTATGATTTTTTTAATGTGGGTAGGGGCTTCTCCCGGTTCTACCGGTGGAGGGATTAAAACCACTACATTTGCAATAGCCTTAAGGGCTGCATTTAATTTTTGCAGGGGCAGGAGGTACCTCGAAATTGGAAACCGTGAAATTGGAAGGCATACAATTGCCAGGGTTTTATCAATCATTATCGTTTCTATCTTGATCATTTCGATGGCGTTTTTGCTTCTCCTGGTTTTTGAACCTGAAAAAGAGCCGCTCTATTTATTGTTTGAGTGTGTCTCGGCTATTTCTACAGTTGGGTTGAGCATTGTTAATACTGCAATTTTAAGTTCAAATAGTAAAATAGTATTAATTTTACTCATGTTTGTCGGGCGCATTGGCCCTATAATTTTATTGTCGGGAGTACTTTCAGCAAAATCAAAAAGAAATTACCGCTTACCAATTGAGGATATTGCGATTAACTAAAAAATTATGAAGTACATAGTAATTGGATTAGGATATTTTGGTACATCACTGGCAACAAAGCTGACATCGTTAGGCAACGAAGTAATTGGAGTTGACAATCGTAACGATAGAGCGGAAGAACTGAAAGACAGAATTACGAAGGTTGTAATAATGGATAGTACCAAGACCAATGCATTGCAATCGCTCCCTGTATCGGATGTAGATGCTGTAATTGTTGCCATAGGCGAAGATATCGGCTCATCTATTTTAACGCTTTCGCTGCTTAAAAAAATGGATGTTAAACGGTTAATTGGCAGAGCGATTAATCCAATGCACCAAACTATTCTGGGCGAATTAGGGATTGCTGAAATTATTCACCCCGAGGAAGATACTGCTTCGGAGGTGTCGTCTATGCTGATGCTTCGAAATGCCAAAAGTATTATGATGGTGAACGATAGTTTTGCAATTGTCGAAATATCGCTTCCTGCAAAATATATAGGTCATACGCTCGATACCATTAATATGGAGGAGCGGTTTGGCATTAAACCTGTAGCCGTGAAAATTGCGCCTAAAGATAAAGGGTTGTTGAAATTAATGAATCTCGATTACCAAATTGATAAGGAATGCGACCGCCAACGCCCCCTTCGCGAAAAGGATATGCTTTTATTGTTAGGAGAGATTGAGAAGATAAAACGGTTTATAGATTAAGTGTTTTTAAGATTGAGCATGCCTGTGAATCAATACTAAGCATTACAAATAGGAGAAAATTCTGCAATGATTTCCTCCAAAACTTTAATTGAACAAAATTTGGGGCAAATGGTTATTTTAAGTACGAAAAGCAGTAATCATCGCTTAAATATAACCATATGGCAAATACAGAAATTTCGAAAGCAAGGAAAATTACAGCGTGGGTAATTGCGGGGTTATTAACGGCACTTTACTTTTTTAGCGCATCGGGTAAATTTTTACATCCGGAACAAATGGACGCTATTCATTTAACAAATTGGCGTATTATCATTGCCCTGGGTGAAATTGTATCAGCCTTGTTGTTTTTATTTCCCAAAACCAATATTTATGGCACATTATTGCTGAGTTCCTATATGGGAGGGGCAATTATCCTTCACATGACCGGCGACTTAAGCATTATTGCTCCTTCGGCAGTGCTAATTTTGGTATGGGTAGTTGGATTCCTTCGAAATCCGGAGCTTTTGAAGAAGTAATTCGGAAATAGTTGACAATGATTTTTTTAGGATATAGCTTTGATTTTCGAAGTTAATACTGTCATATGAGCTAAAAATGGCTTCTTCTTTCACCATCTGAATATTGATTCAATGAATTGCCGTATTTCGACTCCGCTCAATATGACAATTCATTGAATTTTGAGACAATCTGTTGCAGATAACTTGCTTGTTTTTTTTTCAAAAAACCTCTATTCCAATTCAACCTTGTTTAATGGCTTCCCGCATAAATAATGAATCCCAATCCTGCAAAAAACAGCAAGAACATTGGGATCAGTAATTTAGAGGTTCCTTTGGGAGCCTTTTCAAATTCTTTCCATATAAAAACTCCCCATAGGGCACCAATTAAGGTCGCGCCTTGTCCGAGGCCAAACGATATGGCATAACCTGCTTTTCCGGCGGCAATCAGACTTAGCGATGTTCCAACCGCCCAAACCATTCCGCCTGCAATTCCGGCCAGGTGGCTTTTGGCATCCGATTTAAAATAATCGGAAAAAGTTACCGGTTTTCCTTCGATGGGGCGTTTCATCAGAATAGTGTTAAAAATAAAATTACTGACGACGATCCCAATTACAAAAAAGAAAAAGGCCGTATATGGAGTAAGTTTTCCGGGTTCGGGCATTTCGAGATTGGTAGCGATGGAACTGGCTACAAACCTGAAAAACCATGCCATAAGAAATCCCGCCAATACGGAAAGAATAATTCCTTTGGCCGGAGTTTTTTGGTTACTGGTAGCTAACTTTCGGTAAGCCAGGGCATCCAGAACAATTGCAACAGTTACCAAACCAACCCCAAGGAATAATGTAAATGCATCGCCTTGTGGCGCGGCAATGTAGTTTATAATCACGCCTAAAACCATGCAAAGTCCAACCCCGACTGGGAAGGCAATAGCCATGCCTGCAATAGCTATGGCAGCCACCAATAATATGTTCGAGAGGTTAAATATAACTCCGCCCAAAATGGCACTCAGAATATTCCCTTGATCGGCCTGCAGCATGTTTGCTAAAAAGCCCATTCCTGAGGGGCCTTTACTGCCCAGGGTGAATCCAATCAGTAACGAAAAAATAAGGATACCGATTACATAATCCCAATAGAAAAGTTCAAAACGGTACCCTTTGGCAATTTTTTGGGTGTTGGCCCACGATCCCCAGCACAACATGGTTATAAAGGTGAGGATAACAGCAGTAGTATAGGTTTCTACAATATACATGGTTTTAGTTTTTATGGTTTAGAAGATGGTAAAAGACAGAAGACCGAAGTCCGGAGTCCGAAGTCCGAAGTCCGAAGTCCGAGCCTTAATAAAAGAGATTCTCAATTCCATGATATATAGCACCTTGTACTTCCAACTTCCAGCTTCCGACTTCTGACTTCTGACTTCCCACTTCTCTATTTCTGAAAGGAAAATTTATACCCCTCGTTTATTTTATCGGCAGTTTTAAAAACTACAGCATCGGTAATGTAAACATTTGTATTTGTCGATTCCGGGCGTTTTTCACCTTTTACAACGAATCGGATTGCATGTTTTCCTAAAGGTAGATTGGTTATGTGAAACAGGTTCATGGAATGATGCTCCTGATTGGCGAAGTTGAAATAGCAGTCGATGGTGCGGTTAAACTTGCCGTCGACAAAAACATCGGCTTTACCTCCATCCTTAAGCCAATTGCCAACAATAGATGCCCCCGTTCCCTCAAAAGTAAAGGTTGCTTCATCTCCGGCCTTGCCACTATATTTAGCCTGGTTTTTTGTTTCTTGTTTCGACCAGGAATTAACCTGGGTGTAACTGTTCCATGTACCTTTAATTTCCCAACCTTCGCTGGCAAAAACATTTATTTTTTTATCAAAAACCAGTTTGGGGAATGCCACTTCCAGTGCAAATGGCTGAGGTTGCTGAACCTTTATTTTAATCGCCTTGTCAGTTGCTTCGCCACCATTTTCTACTGCCAGTTTTTCGGCATATTCCAGTGTTTTAACCACGGCTTTGTTAAAAGAATAGCTGGTGTTAACAAATAGGGAATCGCCGATGGCATTAACAGCACTTTGGTATTCGGCAGGTAAACCGCTTAGTCCCTTAATTACACCCAAAACTGCCATGGCATTCGAAGGGTTGCAATCCGAATCTTGCCCGCAACGGGTAGAAACTTCCATAGTTTTTACCGGATCGCCTTCTCCATATAATAATCCCATTACAATGTAAGCACCGTTTAGTTTTGCATCGATGTTAAAAGTCGATCCCGCTTCGCAAATCTGAACTTTCCCCCATTTGGCTTCCAGCTCGGCCCATGCAGCACGCCAATCGGTTGGATAATGCTTATGAAGAAGGATAACATCGTTTACAATTTTCGAATAATCGCTTTCCGAAGGGATGGATAACAACGCTTTTTCAATAATTTTTGGAATGTCGTTTTCGAAATACGCCTCGGCGTAGAGTGCAGCAACAAATACCCCTCCATAAACACCATCGCCGTAATTCATAATATGACCGGTTTTGTCGGCTATTTTGTTAGCAGTTTGCGGCATTCCCGGACACATAAACCCAATGTAATCTGCTTCAATCTGAAAATCGATATCATCGGCATGAAGGTTATAATCGGGATGACCCGATTGCGGAGGAAAAATACTGTCGAAATAATTTTTACGAGCCTGAACATTGGCATGCCAGAGCTGGTAGCCTGCTTTGGCAAATAACTCCTGATATTTTTTAGCCGGGGCATCCATTCCATATTGATCCATGGTCATTAGAAAGGTTAGCTGCACATAAATATCATCCTGCCAAATAGAGCCTTTTACATCCGAAGGAACCCATTTAATGGAGTCTTCATATGTTTTTCCCTGAGCCCTGAATTCGGTGGGGGCACCATAGGTTACTCCAATCATTTTTCCGGCCCATCCTCCGGCAATTTTATCTTTCAATACTTCCGGCGATATGGTTCTGTATTCGGTAGAATTGTTTTTGCATCCGCCCCCAATAATAGCCATTAATAGCAGCGTAATAAAGCTTGTTCTTTTCATTATATTCAGTTTTAGTAGTTTTTGTATTTCAATTGTATTTCATTTCTTTGGAATATGCATCATTCGGTTTTCAATAATAGTGGTGATTTCCGGAATTGGCATCTTTTGTACCACATACATATGATTACCCAACGAATCGTTTATCCAGCTATTGCTGCCGTTTTCGTTTACCACCATTTTTCCCCTGATGGTATCAAAAAAATCTTGTGTTCCATAAACTCCAATTAATACGGCGGTTTCGTCCCAACTCATGCGTCCGTTTTTATCTTCTTCGGCCATAGGGATGCTAATTCGGAAAACATCTTTAACAGGATTGTTATCCGGCATTTTCATAACGCGTAGTCCTGTAAAAATTTTACTTCCAATTTCATAACCGGTAAAAGTAATTTGGGTAGGCCAGTTCTCAAAAGCAACTTTTGAAGCAGTTGAATCCATATGAACATTAAATTCTCTTCCTTCGGGGAATGTTCCGGACATGGATACCAGCTTTTTTACTTTTTTTAGGATAAGTTCTTTCCCAGAAAGGTTTGAGATGCTGTCGGCAGCAGATTGGAGCAAATCAGCGAGGTTGGTTAAAAAGCCAACGGTTACGATGGTAACGCTCGAATCGGGCTGATCTGCCAGGATTCTGCGGTATACCGATACTGCATTTTCTACTTCGGATGTATTTTGGATTTTATGTGGAAATTTAGCGACTAACGAATCGAGCCAATGTTGCCATGCTCCGAGGTTCACTGCATTTCCTTTTGGTGCTCCAACAGGCAGGTTAGGCCTCCCAAAATAGGTGTTTAACACATCCATGCCGGGCGCAACCAGTTCGTGTTTATTGCTCGAAATGGTTGCCAAAATTTCAATTTTGCCACTGTCGGCCATCGCATGAAGTAACGCCAGAGCACCTACATCGTCGTAATCGGGGCCAAAGTCGGTGTCGAAAATAATTTTAGCAGGTTCAACGGCTGTTTTTGGCAGATTTTTACTGCAACCCAATAGCAAGAATAGTAATAGTGCAGGTAGAAGTAGTTGTTTCATAGGAATCATAAGTATTTATTTGTCATGGAATATTTTATTCTTTTCTTTTCGAGCAGATAAAGGAATATTTCGGCCGAGTGCCAGGTATGCGGTGTTGCAATCTTTTGACTGGTATAGGTGGTGTCTATTTTGTCCATACCGGCATAGTTCGCTTGACTGGCTTGAATTTCCCAGGTTAAAGGATAATCACGGTCGCTTATCGGACTGGTTAAGTTTCCATGAAAATGGTCGCTTGCCCATCCTAAGTAAGGATAGAATTTTTTATCGTTGGCATCCTCCGTTCCAGCTACATAATGACTTTTATAATCCCACCAGAAAAGGGACGAATAATTGTCTTTCACTTTTGGGATGGTATATTTATCGGGTAACGCAAATTGCTTCAATCCAAATTTCATCCACTTGGTTTGATATACCGGCGTTTCATGAAAATCGGACCTTCCTTTTATATAAGTGCCTTTTGTGTCGGTAAATTCATATTTTTTTGCTTCTTCCAGAATTTTATTCACCATAGGATTTGATTTATCGACAAACAAGGAGAGTAGATATAACGTTTGACCAAGATTGTCGGCTTCCCTTTCCCCTGCATTATTCCGGTCGAATGGGTCGGTGATAGACAATACCCAACTTTTTATTTGATCGAGGTTTCCGGTAGCTTTCAGGCACATGGCTACCATTGCTCCGTCGCGACGCCATGGATTGTGGTATACAAAAAGGTTTGGCAAAGGTTTTCCATCCACAATATTTATCAAAATTTCATGGTGGAGAACTTTCATAATAGTTGGATACCGAAAATTTTCAAAATTGGGAAGAATTACTTTAGCGCTGGTTCCGCTAATTGATCTTTTCTCCGATTTATCAAAAATCCAAACCCCGGCCGAGTCTTCTTTTATCAATAAAACATCGCCTTGGTTGGTTTTTAAGTATACCATATAGTTATAAGGAATAATTACTTCGCTTTTCACATCCCACTTTTCGAGTGTATCTCCAGTACGGGAGTTTATTAATATGCCATTCTTATAAAGTATTTTAGTACGGTTGCCCATTCCAAATTGAAAAAATGGAATGTTGGGAAGCTTGTGCGGGTCTGCTGTTAAATGCCTGAATGAATCGAGTTCGGTGCGGTATTTATTCAGGTCGTGAAGCGCTACCTCGTCATTGACCCCTCCTGGCTGAGGGGTACACGAAAACATGACAACCTGAAAAGCGAAAATAAATAATAGGTTAATTGGCTTCATTTTAATCTGTTTCAAACGGTAATTATTTTATTTCCTTCCAATAGGGGGCTGAAGATTGCGCCCCGAGTCGGGTTACCGATATGGAAGCTGCTTTGTTGGCCAATTCCACTGCTTTTTCTAACTCAAACCCTTCTGATATTGCTACCACCAATGCTCCATTGAATACATCGCCGGCAGCGGTGGTGTCAACCGCTTCGACTTTAGGAGCCGGTATAACTTTATACCCCTGGTTCGAGTATAGGAAAGCGCCCTTGCTCCCAAGAGTAAGGATTACTATTTGCACCCCTTTGTTGATAAGAATTTTAGCAGCTTTTTCGGCTGAGGCCATATCGGTTACTTTTATGCCGGTAAGAAGTTCGGCTTCCGTTTCATTTGGCGTGATAACATAAAGTTTTTTGAGCAATTCGTCGGGTAATTCGCGGGCAGGAGCGGGGTTCAGAATGACTTTTTTACCGGCATCAAAAGCCAGTTTGGCGGCATACATTACTGTTTCAAGCGGAATTTCGAGCTGCATCAGGATGATTTCCGAACGCAAAATCTCTTCTTTAGCCAGGTCAATATCTTTGTCAGTTAGGTTGCTGTTGGCCCCCGGGGCTACTACAATACAGTTTTCGGCTTGCGAATCTACCGTAATAAGCGCTACTCCCGAAGGGTTTTCGCCATCGGTGACCATATACTCGGTATTTACATTTTCGGCATCAAAGAGCTGTTTTGCCTGTTTCCCAAAGATATCGTCGCCAGTTTTGGCAATAAAACTCACTTTGCCACCCAAACGGGCCGCTGCAACAGCCTGGTTAGCACCTTTTCCTCCCGGGTTCATAAAAAACTTTCCTCCTAAAATGGTTTCGCCGGGAGCAGGTAATTTAGTGGTTTTAATAACCATGTCGGTGTTGCAGCTTCCAATTACAGTGATGCGGTTTAAAAACATAAATTGATTTTAAAGTAGTTAATAAGCGTAGCGTTGAACTTTTATATTGTATCTCAAATGTACAATCTTTCAGAATCAAAACAGAAATAATAAATGGTGGTATTTATAATCTCAAAAGCGACTAATAATTTATAACTATATTTAAAACAGTATATTAAATATTCAATATTTTTGTTATTCCCTAAATTCAAAAGTATGCCTAACTTTAGTACAGTCATTCAATTGGTTCAATCGCTCACCCAGTCCGAAAAAAGGAATTTCAAACTCATAACAGGACTTCAGGAAGGAAACAAAGCATACAAGACGTTATACGATTTGATGATTAAATATTCCGGTGCTGAAAAATCGGTTTTGCAAGAGTTTTCGGAAAAATTACCGGGAACGGATATTAATTCCACCATAAATTACCTTTATAGCGTAATTATTCGCAGCCTTTTAATTTTGAACCAGCGCGCAGCAATTGATGAACAACTTTTGACCGGGATTCAGGAAGCACGGATTCTTTTCCGGAAAGGGTTAATAAATGAAGGGTTCTCTGTACTGGCAAAACTTCGGAAACTAGCACTTTCGAACGAAAAAAATGCCTATTGCCTGATCATTGATAAACTGGAATTGCATTATCACAACCGGTTTCAATATCAAAATGTGAACGAGAATGAATTACTTAAAATACAATCGCGGCTTCGTAAAAACCTAAATTACGAGTTAAACCTTACCGATCATTCGTCGTTATATGAGTTGCTCAATTATCGATATATTAACCAAGGAAGCGCCCGTAGCCAAAGAGACAAAGAGAAATTGAACGATTTGGTAATGACAGAAATGAACCTGGCCGGGAACCAACGGTTTCAGTCGTTCGACCTGAAAAAGAACCATTTGCTTTTTCAATCGGTTTATTTTATGATGACAGGCGATAATAAATCGAGCCTGCAAACTTTTTACGAGCTAAACAGTTTGTTTGAAGAGTACCGGCAATTATGGAGCGATGCGCCAATTTATTATATCCACCATTTACGCGGTATTCTTAATAATTTACATACCACCGGTCAATTTGCCGCTATGGATTTTTTTATTGCCAAACTTGGCGAAACAGGAGGGGGTTCTCCGATGGCTTTGTTGCATCAAACAACGTATGTGGCTAATTTGAAAAAGTTTTTGGGATTGAAACGCTATGCAGAAGCTGCTGATTATATCGATTCGCAAAAGGATTTTCTGGGGAAGCTACAGCAGCTAACGCAGGTGAATAGGGCCGAAACAATATTGTATACTGCCATTACCTATTACTATAACAAACAGATAAGGCAAGCAGCGAAGTTGTTGCGATCGGTAATTCATTTGGGCAACCTGCCCAACAAACAGTTGTTGCGGGTACTTCGACTTATTAATTTAATAGTTCATTTTGAATTGCACGATTTCGATTACCTGATATCCGAGGTGCGTTCGCTCGAACGGGAAATGAAACTGAATACCAGCAATTATCCAACCGAAACAGTACTATTGAAACTATTCAAAAAATATCCCCAGGCAATGAGTAAAAGTGCCCGGAAAAAGTTGTTTGAAGCTTCGGCAGCAGAGTTACAGGAACTTAAGGACGATCCTTTTGAACGGCAGTTATTCATGACGTTTGATTTTGCTGATTGGGCGAGCGGGATGAATTAGTTTTTGGATAAACCTTCCAGCTTGCAGAGCTCCTGAAGGTTCGATGCTAAAGTTTACCGTCGATTCTTTCTTTAAGAGAACATATTAACAGATGGAAAAATAGCTGGAATTGAAATTAATAAAATTTGCTATGCTTAACATTAAATACTTATATCAATAATTTATTATTTTGTAAACCAACTATCAGTAACAACCGACATGAAAACAACACCGCTGCTTTTTTCGCTCACTTATTTTGTGTTGCATGCTTTCCATGTGTGTTCGGCGCAGGAAGTAATTTCTACCTTTGGAATCACCATGAACTCCATTATGGACGAGACCAAACAGGCTCAGTCCATTGCCAATCCTTCAACAGGAGGATTTAACCTTATCCTGAGCGATTTAAAAAAAGTATATGTTTATGACCACGATTCGCTGGGGAAAATCATCCATGAAGTCTCCAAAGAAAAGCCAAATACCAATCTTATTTTGCTTTTAGGTGGAATAACCCATAATGATAACACCACGGTTTTTTTAACCGGGAACAATAGGTCGGGAGTCACATCCGTTCCGTTAGATGCCGAAACTGCAGTCAGAAAAACCGAATTTCTTTCTAATAAAGAGAGATATATAGAGTCGTTTGAATACAACAACCAATTCTACCTGCTTACCCTGCAAAAATATACCTCCATCCTTACGCTATACAGGTTCGACCCTACTGGAAATGCAGATTCCCGTGTAATTGACCTTACCCGGTTCCGCTTTGCTAATTCCTCCAGAAATAAGCTTTACACTGTTTTATCCGATAGTGTGAATAATACCGGTATGCTAATGATATCAAAAGTTAAGACAAATATCCCCAACACGTTCGATGAGGTTTTGAATGGTGGGAAGCTGTATATTGAAAACGGTAAAATGATTCTTACCCTCGATAATTCAACCCGCAGTACGATTCTTATCACGGTGAGGCTCGATAATTTAACTTATGCCCTTAGTTCTTTCCAGCAGCTTAATACAGCCTGCGACGATAAATTTACACGGAGCAATTCTTTTTTATACCGGGGTAACCTTTACCAGGTTAAATTCTGCAATGAGGAAATCCACTTTCAGGTTTACGATACATGTAAAAAGGCGGTGATTAAACGGCACCTTGTTAATGCGGAAAACTTTGACATTTTCCGAAATACCATTATTTCGAGAGTGGGAACAGGCAAAGAAAGCATCAATGCAAATAAGATAACTTTTAAACGGGCCGCTAAGGACCTGGATTCGGCTAAAGTTGCCATCCGGAAGATAACCAAAGGCCAGCCAGCAATATTGGTATTCGGACCAGATGAACAGCCTGTTGTTACTATCGGAGGCAGTCTTCATTTTATATGACCTTAGGAGGTGGGCCGATAGGGGGGTATGGTACATCGGCTGCTCCTACCTATTATGGAACAGGACTAAAACTGCAAACCGAGTGGGCCAATTATTTTCGTACCTTACTGGACAAAAATTTTGATCACCAGGAAGGCGAAATTGTAACAACAGCTTATGATGAATTAATTGCTTATGTGAAATCGAACAACAAAAAAGAATTGGCCCAGCTGCTGTTCGAATGGAAAAATCAATATATTTTAGGATATTACGATATGGAATTGCGCCAATATTGCCTGGTGAGTTTTAAAGGGAAATATTAAAAGAGAAGGGACAATGAGCAGTTACTTGCTTTAAAAAATAGGAATAAATTATCACTATAACCACAACAAAAGAACGTGCCAATAAAAACGTTACCATGAATAAAGAGATAGATATTATTAAGAGAAAAAAGCTTATGGAAGAAAAGCTGGTAATGCTGCTTTCGAAAGCCAATTTAAAACCTGCCGAACTGGCTTTGATAGAAGAGATTGAGCAAAAACTAAGTGTAATTAATAAAAAGCTTGGTTAAGGTTAATGTCGGGTTGTACTCAAAAGGATTGGATATTCTCCATTCTGAGCACATATCTAAAGCTATACACATATACTACTTTTTGGGTGCATATATTTTTACCCTTTCTAATTTTTAATTTTAACCCCTGTTATTAGGAAGGTGAAAATCATGCTTACTAATTATTTGCCATATCTTTTTTAAAAAACGGGGCCGTTTTGATATAAAACTATTAGTTTTTTTCTATTTTTAGGGCATGACTAATAAACCCACCAATGAAAAATACAAAATCATTCCTCACAATTTTATTTACCCTTCTGCTCCCTCTCGGGTTAATCGCCCAAAATGAGCAGGTTGATTTAAGTGTTATTTACAAGATCAAGCAGGAAGGACAAAAGAATTCCAAAATAGAAGCCCTCTCGTACGAGCTTACCGATTTTATAGGGCCACGGCTTACAGCCTCAACCGGGAGTGCAAGATCAGAGGAATGGGCCAAAAAAAAGATGGAAGACTTCGGGTTCCAGAATATTCATGTGGAAGAAGCCCGCGATTTTAGCCGCGGAGGCTGGGATAATTTAAAAACCTACGCCGCAATGACCTCCCCCTATTATGCAAATTTTGCATGCAATCCGGTTGCTTGGACCGGCAGTACCAGCGGATTGATTAAAGGACATGTGGTTTTGCTGGACGCTAAAACAGAGGCAGACTTTGAAAAATTCAAAGGGAAACTAGCTGGTAAAATCGTTTTAATTTCATCGGTCAACACCTACGAAGTAAGTTTCGAGCCACTGGCTAAGCGGTATACAGACGAAGAACTTAAAAACCTGTCCATGGCCAGTGGTTCATCACCTGGCAGAAGAGGGGGAGGCGATTATGCCACTTACATGGCACAGCGTCAATTCAGGATGAAGGTTATGGAGTTCTTAAAAAACGAACAACCTGCCATTCTGCTCAACAGTTCCGGTTCATTTAATGTACCGGGTTCAACCGGAACCAACTATAAAGCTGGAGAAAATGAGCCCATTGCAGAGCTGAACTTTCCCTTGGAAGCTCACAGCAGGATGGAAAGGCTTTTGAGGCATAATGTTCCCGTTGAAATGGAGATAGAAGTCCGGAATAAATTTTTTGCCAGTCCTAAAGTATATAACGTTATCGGGGAAATACCCGGTACGGACAAAGTGTTGAAAAATGAGGTAGTGATGATCGGAGCGCATCTTGACTCATGGCATGGCGGTACTGGTGCCGCCGATAATGCCTCAGGCTGTATTGTGATGCTCGAAGCCCTTCGTATCCTGAAATCCATTGAAGCAGCCCCAAAGAGAACTATCAGGGTAGCATTATGGGGTGGTGAAGAACAGGGTTTGCATGGTTCGCGGGGGTATGTGGAAAAACACCTGGTTGATTCCGGAACCAAAGAACATAAAGCTGAATATGACAAATTTGCAGGCTACTTCAATATGGATAACGGTACCGGTAAATACCGGGGAATTTATCTTCAGGAAAATGAATTGGTAAGGCCCATTTTTGAAGCCTGGCTGAAACCCTTCGAAGATATGGGCGCTTCCACGATTGCCATGCGCAATACGGGAGGTACCGATCATCTGGCGTTTGATGCCGCCGGACTACCTGGTTTTCAGTTTATTCAGGACAGGATAGAATATGGCCGTGCATATCATACCACCATGGATACTTATGAAAGACTGCTGATGGCCGATTTGAAACAAAATGCTATTATCACGGCTGCCTTTGCCTACCATGCCGCTATGCTTCCTGTAAAACTCCCTGCCAAACCAGTGCTAAAATCTCTCCAGAAGGCCGAAGGAAGATCCGCGTTCTGACAGATTTTGAAATGTATACAAAAGGCCCGACATTTTTTTCTGGAAATTGTTGGGTCTTTTTTTGTGAAAGGTTAGGCCGAAGAACCACCAAATAGAATGTTTTCCTTTTCTGTGTCGGGTGAAGTGATTTTATTTCTCACCATGACCATTTGTTGTGTATTTTTGGAAATTTATTTTAACGAAACATGCAAAATCAGGAAGACACAACTCCATCAGACATAGCCCGCGATATAGCGGGAAAAACGGTTTTTTCTATCTTACTGTCCATAAGTTTCTCGCACCTTCTTAACGATACCATTCAGTCGCTGATTCCTTCCATATATCCCATAGTGAAGGATTCGTTTCACCTTAGCTTTTCGCAGATAGGGGTCATTACCCTGGTATTTCAATTAACCGCCTCGTTATTGCAGCCGCTCATTGGTTTGTATACCGATCGCAATCCCAAACCGTATTCGCTTGCCATAGGAATGGGATTTACACTTACTGGGCTTATTCTTCTGTCGCAAGCAACAAATTACACACTGCTTTTAATTTCGGTAGCAATAATCGGAACAGGATCGTCGGTTTTTCATCCCGAAGCTTCCAAGGTTGCTTATATGGCTTCCGGTGGCCGGCGAGGCCTTGCTCAGTCTATTTTCCAGGTGGGTGGTAATTTAGGCGGATCGTTGGGACCCATATTGGCAGCTCTTATCATCGTTCCATTTGGACAGTCCAGTATTCTCTGGTTTTCAATCCTCGCACTGTTGGCAATTATAGTACTTGTAAATGTGGGTCGTTGGTATATGCACCATATGAACAGGAAGCGGAAAAAAGTATTTTCTGCCGCATCCGTGCATGCATTGTCCAAAACAAAAGTTGGCTGGGCGTTGGTAATTCTGCTGGTACTTATCTTTTCAAAATATTTCTATCTGGCATCCATCTCCAGCTATTTTACTTTTTACCTCATGCATAAGTTCAATGTATCGGTACAATCGTCGCAGGTGCATCTGTTCCTGTTTCTGTTTGCTGTCGCTGCCGGTACACTCCTGGGAGGACCTATTGGCGACCGCGTAGGGCGAAAATACGTTATCTGGTTCTCCATCCTTGGGGTGGCTCCGTTTACCCTGCTTATGCCCTATGCTAACTTGTTCTGGACAACCATACTGAGTATGGTGATCGGTGTGATCCTTGCCTCTGCCTTTTCAGCAATCCTGGTGTATGCTCAGGAACTTATTCCGGGTAAAATAGGCATGATTTCCGGATTATTCTTTGGTTTTGCCTTTGGTATGGGAGGATTGGGGTCGGCTCTGCTCGGTATACTGGCTGACAAAACCAGTATTGATTACGTATACCACGTATGCGCATTTCTGCCACTCATCGGCATCATCACCGTTTTCCTGCCCGATATCGGAATTAAAAGAAAATAAGGGGGATTAATGGTATTAGAGTCGCTGTATGGACAGGTCGAGACCTGTCCATACAGCGCTGGTCGTAAATAAAAAAGTATTATTTTCGTAGGGCGGGTTGCTATCCGCCCCATTCAAAACAGCCACCATGCATCACGAACGCAAACCAAACAGATTGAAGGTATACGATTATTCGAAGGATAATCTGTATTTTATTACATCGTGCGTTAAGAATATGGTTTGCTGTTTCGGTAACGTCGTGAATGATGAAATGGAATTAAACGAATATGGACAAATTGCGTTCGACCAATTCAATTGGCTGGCGGAGCAATATCCCTATATCGATATTCGGATATTTAGGGTGATGCCCAATCATGTGCATGCAATCATTGAAATTAATCGCGATTTTCATCCCGTACGGACAGGTCGCGACCTGTCCGTACGGGATGAAAAAATAAAAATCAAATCCCTTTCCGAATTGATGGGTGCCTACAAAACCACCGTATCAAAAAATATCCATTTGGCAGGATACAATAATTTCGCATGGCACCGATCGTTTCACGATCATATCATCCGCGATTACGATTCATATATAAGAATTTATAATTACATCCAAACCAACCCGCAACGTTGGGGCCAGGATAAATTCAAAATGCATGAGCATTAATGCTGTTATCTCAAAGGAATGAAATTAATCGACAAACTTTACCTTGCCTTTTATCGATACTCCCTATGGAACAAGGAGAATAAGCCTAGTAGCTATATACATGAACGCCTCGATAGTATTTTGGTATTATCATTTTTAACCACGCTGAATTTTTCCACCATAATCAAACTATTCCACCTTCAACCTTTTTTCACAACACATTTGTTTGATTGTTTCCTTGCTTTCTTTTTGATAATAGGTCTGCTATACCTTAATTACGACAGAAATTCGAAATATAAACGAATCGGAGAAAAATATAAAAATGATTCTGTTTCCCTCTATGGGTGGACATATACGATTGTAAGTGTTGTGTTTTTCTATATTATGTTCTAAAATTGCCAAACCTGTGAATAACGCAATTCACCTGCTCAGCGAAGTCTCCGGCTTCGTTGTATGAATTTACAGTCTTTTGAATGCATCCGCAATGGTAGTTGACCATTTCCATAGTGCTATATCCCTGTTTATAAGCGCCTCTTTTACAAAACTAAATACAATGTAGTTGACTTAAAATTATTTGTTTGACTCCGACTGGAGTCAGAAGACCTTAATTTAATGACATTGAATCCAGCCCCAATTTTCAAGCAGCAATATTTGGATCTTGTGCACTAATTTTCATACATTTATTTCCGAAACAAATAACCATCTGCTGGAATTAAATTCCTCATAAAACCTAACCATAGCCTTGTGGACATATTAAACCCAACCAACCCGCTTTTTGAGAACCTGGCAAACAATCCGCCCGACTGGTGGAAGATGCTTGTAAAGGATAAAGATATTTACATCGAAATCAGGAAGGACAATTACATAGATGTATATTACAACGGTGGAAACATTATTAAAGAGTTACGCTTTAATAAACGAGAATACACCGGTAAAATCAATTACAAGTACCTTTTATCGGATAAAGCAGATTACATAGCCTATAATTTCTCTGCCGATGGTACTTCCATGATCAAAAAACCTTCGGTTGACCTTTTAAGTTTTACAAACTTTAATGAAGAAGGGATTCTGTCCAGAATCAAAGCCAATATTTCCTGGCATTATCCTGCCACTTCAGAAAAAGGAGTACAGGCACGTTTTATTTTGCAAAAAGACAACCGGTTTATCGACTCTGAATTAGCCTACAACACCGATAATGGACTTATGCGCATCGACCTGGTTTGGCTCGACCTTAAACTGAAGAAAATTATACCGGTTGAGCTAAAAATAATGGGCGACCCAAGGTTATATAACCATGAAATTGCAGACCAGCTTCAGACCTATGCTATTTTCTTTGAGGAGAATCAGATTGAATTATTGAATTACTACCAAAAGGTTTTTGAAATTAAAAAGCGGCTGAACATTCTTCGTGACGGATTAAAACAATTAAACTCCTTAGACTACTTTACCATCCACCCCAAACCGCTGCTGGTAATTGGTGGGTGCGAGCAAGCATGGATTGATAAGAATAAAGAGCTTGTTAATGACAAAGTTCGCTCTATTGCTTATGGAACTTATTACTATGGTTCGGTGGGGAGTTGTGATTTGGTGCAGAGGGAGCATAAGAATAGGTTCATGCTCTCATCGACAAGACTATAAAAACATTACAATCCTAAAAAAATAATACAAAATGATTAGTGCAAATACATTATTCCATTTCACAAATTCTGTTGATAATATTAAAAATATTTTAACCAATCATTTCAGTCCAAGAGTTTGCTTGGAGAGAATTGATTATTTTCAAGGAGAAAAATTTGATTTTGGATTACCTATGGTTTGTTTTTGCGACATACCTCTTTCTCAAATAGGGAATCATATTAAAACATACGGAGAATTTGCAATTGGCTTAACTAAAAAGTGGGCGCTAAATAACGGTATTTCACCAGTTCTTTATTTGCAATCAATGTCTCAAGCAATCGGAGATATAAATAACTTTTTTGAACTAGCTGGCATTAAAGATCGGCATTCAGCCCTGCACGAGCCTAATTATCTGATTTCTTGCTATGAGCTTTTTTCATATTGCAAAGCATATCAAGGGTCTATGTGGCGAAATGGAAAATTAAAGAAAAATATTAGATTCTACGATGAAAGAGAGTGGAGATATGTTCCTAATTATAGATGGTTTATCGATAGCTATCCTCAGGCTTTTTTAGATAAAAATGAATATAGAGATAGGAATATTAAAAATAGATACAATGAAATAATTTCAGAATTCAAAATAGAATTTACTCCTAATGATATAAAATATATTATCATCAGTAAGGAAAGTGAGAGGAACGAAATGATAAATTCTATAAATGAGATAAAAAGGAATTTTTATACTCTAATGGAAATTGACGAACTTAAATCAAAGATTATTAGTGTTGAACAAATAAGAGAAGATTTCTAGAATTAAAATAATTTGTGTTTCTAGTAAATTTTATGAAATAAAACCACTGATTTTTATTCTTAATCAATAGTTCGTTAAAAATGTTGATAACTAATTGAAAATTAATGAAATAAATGCTCAATTAATTTGTTTATAACCCTGATAATCAGTATCTTAATAGATTGACCAAAATCTGTTTAAGTATGATTACCAGGGGGAATAATATTTATAATACATTAATTATTAGTACATTAAATAATATATCAGTTTTTAGCAAATGCAGAAAAGCCTTTCTGTGTGAAGCTCTTATCCTTTTTATTTCCATAAAAGGACGTATTAACTTTCTACAATTAGCCCGGTTTGGTAAATTTAAGGAACAAAGGTACAGACAACAATTTGAAAAAACTTTTCCTTTCATTGAATTCAACAAAGAATTGGCTCTTTCCCATGGTGGCAGTCGTTTTGTTATTGCCTTCGATCCGAGTTATATTTCTAAATCCGGCAAGAAAACACCAGGTCTGGGATGGTACTGGTCGGGATGTGCAGGGCAATCCAAATGGGGGCTCGAAATAAGTGGCATTGCAGCCATTGACATTGACAACCATACTGCTTTCCATCTTGAAGCTATTCAAACACTCCTCCATCAAAAGCAAACAACAAGCCTTACCGATTGGTACATCAATGTGGTTAAAGAACGAAAAGATATCCTCTGCTCAATATCCAGGTATTTTGTTTTTGATGCATGGTTTTCAAAAAAACCTTTCGTTGATGGGATTACCAAAATGGATATGCACATGATTAGTCGTTTCCGTGATGACGCTGACCTTAAATACCTCTTTAAAGGCAACCCATCAGGAAAACGAGGAAGGCCAAGTAAATACGCTGGCAAGGTAAATCCAAAAAACATCAATATGGATCATTTTACCTTCGTTAGCCAAAATGATGGAGTCTCTATACATACAGCGATTGTTTATTCCAAATCATTAAAATGTGAAATACGCTTGGTACATGTGGCCTATTCAAATAGTAAGGGCAATCAAACCAATAAACTTTACTTTTGTACCGACACTATGCTTGATGCCCGCGATATCCTGCATTACTACCAAAGTCGCTTTCAGATAGAGTTTCTATATCGTGACGGAAAACAATTTACCGGACTTTGTGACTCACAAGCCCGCAGTGAAAACAAGTTGCATTTTCATTTCAATGCCGCCCTGACAGCTATCAACATTGCTAAAGTAAAACACTGGTTGAGCGTCCCAAAGGACAAACGGGATGCATTCTCAATGTCTGACATTAAAACAATAAACCACAATAGGTTATTACTCGACCGATTTATTGACGTGTTCGGAATTAATACACACTCTGCTAAAAATCAAAAATATGTCAATGAACTTATATACTATGGCACTATGGCTGCTTAATTTATTAACGAACTATTGCTTAATATAACTCAACTTTAATACTCAATTTAATGATATCAAAAATCAATCACGTAATTAAAGAATATTTTGAAAGTAACCCCCAAATTTCAAAAATTCGATCAAAAGATTTAATGCCTTATTTTATCAAAGCTGGTATCTTTAATAAAGATCACAGAAATGGGTTGCCTATCCGAGATGTTTTACGAAATTTAGATGAGAATAACCAGCTTGACAAGATACCTTATGTTTTACCGGAAAGAAAAACCAAAAATACAAATTGGTACTTCATAAGATTGGAATAGCTATCACCCCAACACCTCCTCCACAACCCCCTCCGCCAGCACCCCCTGCGTTTCCTGCGCCTCCTTTATCCGTGCCTTTAATGCATCGCACAGAGCAAACAGCTACAATGCGGTGTTGTTCGGGAAAATCAATGCTTATTATACAGATTATTGAATAGTTCGGCCGGATTTAGAATGGGTATGTATATTTCGGAGAATTTAGTCCCTAAGGTGTTCTTAGCCAATAAGGCCCTTGTATGACTTATGGATAAGCTAAGCATGGTAATCATAATGTTGTCTGGAATATTATATTGCTTAGTTTCTTTGTCTAGTAACTGCTGAAGTTCCAATAAAAAAAAGATATTGCTGGTTTTGATTTTCATTAATATATTTTCTTTTTCTTGATCAGTAAATGTGGCAGAAAGAACCATTTCAACCAGATTTTCATTTTCATTTAAGTGGGTTGAGAGCTCAAATGTTATGTTAGCGGTAACGGGGGTTGGAACATCAATATTTTCATTTATAGAAAATTCAATGTCTTTTATTTTCTTTACGCCTAAATTAATTTTCAAAGGCTCCATTTATGCAGCTTCTAAAGTATAACAATCGGTATTTTGACTTGAGACAATGGTGCTTGTCACACTTGTCTGAGCAATGTTTTTTGCCTGAGATAAACCAGTCATATTAAAAAATGGCTTATACTCCATTTCAAAACGCTTCTGTTTATCGTCCTGTATAAATTGTTTCAGATCTTTAAAATCGATAGCAGGAGCTTTATTTACAGCCAACGATAATTCAATCAGCTTTTTTAAAGTATAATTAAAATTACCATTCATTATTTGCGAAATATATCCCTTGGAAACCCCTAACTTTTCGGCAAATTGAGATTGGTTCATTTTTTCATTTTCCAAATATTCGGCCACCATGCGGTAAATTTCATTCTGAAGGGTTTCGAACCAATATTCTTCAGTTTGCAATAATTCTTCTCTTTTGATCATGGCTTTTGATTAAAGTATTCTTTTTTAATTCTTCTGAAATGTTTAATGTCTGCTTGTTGAGTTCCTTTTTTACCACCACAAACAATTATGCGGCCGGTATTTTTTTCGTGAAACAGGTATACCCGTAAATTAGCAGTTTTTATTTCATACTCTTTGTTTGTTTCTTTTGGTGGTGTTATATCCTTGAATTTATTCGGAGGCATCGTTTTCAAATCGGCCATTTCGTGCAACCTTGTTGCAATAGTAAGTAATTCGGTTTTTAAATTTCCTTCGCATTCAATTTCTTTTTCAAATTCGTCGTATAGGCATGCATCATTCATAAGCAGCTTAAAAACTTTTAGCCTGCCTTTTATTTCAGTTATTTCTTGTAACGCGAAATTATACATTTGGTTTAGTTATAACTAAACATTTTTGATGAAAGTTCCAAAATAAACAATTATTATCTAAAAATAACCAATTTAACTTATCTCACAATTTTACAATTCACCCCAATACCCCCTCTACCGCGCACTCCGCCAATATCCCCTGCGTTTCCTGCGCTTCCTTTATCCGTGCCTTTAAGGCATCGCAAATCGCAAACAGCTCATCTATACAAATAAATAAAAAGGATCCTATATTTTACTCATTGCCATGAGCAGCTTTTATTGCTGCTTACTAATTGTTTGCCAGCATCAGCACATGCTCAAGCGGAAAAGTTTTTTAATATCTATATATTATCCTTATAATGTGGATCATTCCATTTAATGGTTGTTCCGGTATTGGTATATTTAATTTTAAGTTTCCCTTTTTTAACTTCCAGGTGAAGGATATAGTAAACATTCACATTAATTGAACCATTAGTAGCCGGTATCCATGTTTTTTCTGATGAAACAATGCCGAAAACTTCTTTTTCCAAAGGTGTCGCTTTCTCCTTTTTGAATAATCTGAAATCCATGGCTTCACCTTTACAATTAACCCTTACTAAAATTCTGATTTCTTGTGATAGTTTTTTGTCAACCTTTACTTTACTGAGTTTTTCTAACAACATCTCATCACCTTCGGGAAAGTGGGGCCATTTTTCAGGAATAATAAAAAGAGCCTCAGAACAAGGCTGAAAAAACCTTATTGAATCAGCGTTCTGGCCAAAAGATTTGGAAACTTGGGAAAAGCAAATAATAATTACAATCAATTTAAATATTTTCATCGGTACTTAGCATTTGGAATTACATTATTGAGAAAAATATACGTTTGATTCAATTTTTGTTGATTGAATTAAAAATCGATTTTTTTATTGGTGATTATCAAACATAAGAAATAAACAACGAAAAAGAAATTGAAAAAGATATTTTGTAATATTATATCATCAAACCAGCCACATGTCCTCGAAATATCTCAACAAATACCGCATTGAAACAATCCGCGCTGCCTGGTGGGATTATGCCGGGAATGGGATGTATTTTATTACCATCAATACAAAAAACCGGAACCATTACTTTGGGGAGATTCACAATGGAGAAATGAATCTATCCGAAATCGGTAAATTGGCCGATCAATATTGGTTGGAAATACCAAATCATTTCCCTGGTGTAACATTGGATGCATTTGTAATAATGCCCGATCACATGCATGGGATATTGATAGTTGAAAATCGAGACCGAGAGGCTAATATCAACAAACAGGACAACAATAGTGGTGAAAATGGGATTGGAAATACGCCCAAATTGGGCGTATCCACCGGTACTGATACCAGTACCGGTGCCAATCACAATAGCAATACAACCAGTCACCGAACTGAAATAGCATCCCAAAAATGGATACCACAATCTTTGGGTGTAATCATTAACCAGTATAAAAGAAAATGCACTATAGAAGCCCGAAAAATAAATAGTGGCTTTGCCTGGCAATCCCTCTATCACGATCATATCATCCGCAACGACCAGGAATTTCTGCGTATCAGGCAATATATCATTAATAATCCCGTAAAATGGGGGTCAAAAGATTCGGGTAATGCATAATGTCCAGCAAATACCACATCAAAATCGAGCGCGCCAATTCATTGGATTATTCCCGATAGGGCTTCTGTTTTTTGACCATCTGCAATCAGAATCGGGAATGTTTTTTAGGAAATTGTATCAGATAAAAGGTAAGTCGCTGTTTTTTTGCAGATATGCACACCACTGTTTTAGGATTATAAGTTTATAACTCCGGAGCCCATAAGTTCCTCATCCTGATACCAGGCCGCAAATTGCCCGGCAGTAATTCCACGTTGAGGTTTGTCAAATTCAATAAACAATCCTTCCTTGCGTTTATGAAGAATGGCTTGTTGTAAGGGTTGCCGATAGCGGATCCGGACTACGAAATGCTGTGATTGACCGTTTTCCATTGTTAAATCGTTTCTTATCCAATGAATTTCTTCTTCTTTTATAAACAATCCTTTTCGATATAGCCCCGGATGATCTTCCCCCTGTCCGGTATAAACAATATTCTTTTGCACATCAATGCCAATTACAAACAGTGGTTTTGCTTTACCTCCGATATGAAGGCCTTTGCGCTGACCAATAGTATAGAATTGCGCTCCGGGGTGCATACCTATCAATGTACCATCCTCCGGTTGAAAGTGAAATGGCTGATATATATCCGTGGCTACTTCCTGGCTAAATCGCTCGGAGTCATGCTCAATTTCTATAATTTTGCCTTCTTTACTTTTAATTTTTTGTTGCAGAAATGTGGGGAGGTCAACTTTTCCAACAAAACAAATTCCCTGGGAATCTTTTTTGGTTGCTGTAACCAGTCCTTGTTCTTCCGCAATTTTCCGAACCTCAGGTTTTAATAAGTGCCCAATAGGAAATAACGCCTGGCTAAGTTGTTGCTGCGACAATTGGCATAAAAAATAGCTTTGGTCTTTATTGGGGTCACTTCCGGCAAGGAGCCGGTGTATTTCCTGATTATTTTTAGTAAAGGTCTCTTTGCGGCAATAGTGTCCGGTGGCAACTATTTCAGCGCCATATTTCTTTGCTGCTTCAATAAATATATCGAATTTAATTTCGCGGTTGCATAGCACATCGGGATTTGGGGTGCGGCCTTTTTCATATTCCGAAAACATATAATCTACCACCCTTTTTCGGTATTGATCGCTTAAATCAACTGTCGCGAAAGGTATTCCAAGTTTTCGGGCCACCAGTTCCGCAAAAATCAGATCATCGTTCCAGGGGCAGTCGCCAGACAAAGTTCCGGTAGTGTCGTGCCAGTTAATCATAAACAGGGCGGTAACATCGTACCCTTGCTGTTTGAGAAGAAATGCAGCAACGCTTGAATCTACACCACCCGAAAGCCCAACTACTACTTTTGTCATATCAATACTTTCAAAATCAGGGTGCAAAGGTAAAAGAATTTTTGCATTGCCATAAAAAACAACAAAAGCCACTGCCAGTGTGGTTATAAATTTTTAATATTGCATGTTCTAAGAAAAAAGATATGAAGATTTCGATTATTGGTGCTGGAAATGTAGGAGCAACCTGTGCAATTGTTATAGCTGAAAAAGAGCTGGGGAATGAGGTTGTATTATTGGATATAAAACATGGCCTTGCTGAAGGAAAGGCGTTGGATATTATGCAAATGGCCCCTTTGGCCCTATTCGACACGAAAACATTTGGTGTAACCGATGATTACTCACGAACAGCAAATTCTCAAATTGTGGTAATTGCTGCAGGTTTGTCTCGAAAACCGGGTATGACCCGTGACGACTTGATCTCAACGAATGCCAATATTGTAAAATCGATTACTGAGAATATTTTGAAATATTCGCCTGATGCAATTTTTATTGTTGTTACCAATCCTATGGATGCAATGGCCTATTGCTGTTTAAAAGCAGCAAAAATCCCATCGAACAGGGTAATTGGTATGGGAGGTTTGGTAGATACTGCACGGTATCGCGCATTTCTTGCCGAGGAATTAAATTGTTCCCCAAAGGATATACAGGCTGTAATTTTGGGAGGACATGGGGATCACATGGTTCCTATTATCAATTACACTACTGTTAGCGGAGTTCCGGTTGCTCAACTTTTGAAAAAGGAGAAGTTAAAGGATATTATTAATCGTACCCGTTTAGGTGGGGGAGAATTGGTGAACCTTATGGGTAAATCGGCCTGGTATGCCCCGGGTTATGCTGCTGCCCGTATGGTAGAGGCAATAGCGCTCGATCAAAAAAGATATTTCCCTTGCAGCGCATATTTAAACGGACAGTATGGGTTAAATGATATTTATTTTGGCGTGCCAGTTAAATTGGGTTCGGGTGGCGTAGAAAACATCCTCGAATTTGAGTTAAACGATAGTGACAAAGCAATGGTAAATCTATCCGCAGAAAGTGTAAAAGAATCAATAGAAGTGGTGAAAAGATTGCACATACTTTAATGCTTAATAGTTTAGATTTTAATTGAATTCTGTCAAAATAAAAATGCCTGAGAAATACTTCCCAGGCATTTGTAATATTTGGATAATTACCTACTTAATATCCAGTAATTCAATATCGAAAATTAATGTGGAAAAATACGGGATTACTACCTGATTTTTTGAGCGAAGCTGATCGAATCCATAGCCACGATAATAAGGAATTACCAATGTTCCCTTGCCCATTTTTTTCATTAGTCTAATACCTTCATCCATACCTTTTATTACTGATAAATCGCCAATTTTAAAGGTTAGTGAGTCGGTTGCATCATAGTTTGTGTCAAAAACGCGTCCATCAGGAAAATAGCCTTTGTATTTTAACTTCACGGTGTTTCCTAAAGCAGGAAACTTATCCGCTGTTCCGGTAAGTTTCTCGATATAATATAATCCGGCAGCCGTCGAATCTTTTACTTCCAGGGTGGAGGCCGTATCTAAAAAATTGGCTATTTGTTCTCTTTCATAAGCCATGGGGTTCGAAATAACTTTTACAAGTTCTACATCGAATATTCGGGGGACGTAATCGTTATAAGCCAGAAGCGATGGCATAATCATTTTCGCTTTTCCGCCTTCTTTCATTTTGGTGAGCCCTTCGAGCACTCCCGGTAAGTAATAGTTACCATTCATGTAAATTTTATAGGGGCCTCCGATAGCAAAACTTGGAGTTATTTTTTTCTGTTCAGCCAAAGCTTTATCAGTTGTATTAAATAATTCCCCATTAATATCATATCCATTAAACTTAATTAATGCAAAGTCGCCATATACTGGCGAAGCGCCTGTTCCCTGCAGCTGTTCGATATAATAGAGGCCGTTAGTGGTTGGGGTTACCGTAATGTTATTTACAGAAAGATAATTATCGATTAATCTTTTTTCCTCTTCTCTTTTTTCGCCATCAGTATCTTTTAAACACGAAGTAGCCGATAATGCTGTTATTGCCAGTAACATTAGAAATACAAATCTGTTATTTTTTTTCATAAATATTAGACATTATATAGATTAAATTTTTAATAAGTTCTTTTACATATATTTGTAACCCATAGAAACAATAGCTATGGGGTTAAAAGCAG
>Ga0316608_1000254_pt1 | contig 27327 bp, 27 predicted proteins | sample MIS2016152B_MG_FD_207673 | JGI IMG/M metagenome (GOLD analysis project Ga0316608, IMG submission 207673) | Microbial mat bacterial communities from Middle Island sinkhole, Lake Huron, Michigan, United States - MIS.2016.152B | ecosystem: Environmental > Aquatic > Freshwater > Lake > Sediment...
TATTAAATAAAGAGGTGTTAAAATGAGTATGACAAAAGAGGACAAAAATAAAATAATATTGATAATAAAAGAGTATTATGTCAGACAAAAATTTGATAAAGACTATAGCTTTGTTTTTAGCTTGCGTTTAGCTTTAGCAGGCTCTAAGCTTGAGAAAGATAAACAATTGCGTTTTGCTAATTGTTTACGACGTTTAGCAGATTTTTCACAATCTTGTTTTTCACTCGGAACAGAAAGAGAAATACAAGATTGTCACGAACATAGTTACACAGCTTTATATTCTCTTTTAGCTTCGGGAATAGTTAATATTAAAGCTCTCGCTAGAGATATAGATTGCATTGATCTTACTTTTCGTTCCCATTTTTTTGAGGAGATTTTAAAAGCTCTTCTTAAGGGTAGTTATCTCAAGGCTACAAGAATTTTAATTTCTTTTCTATATCATTTTGATACGAATTTCATAAAGAATTTAGAAACAAAATTAGCAAAGGAGACTGCGGAAGGAGAAGAAGCATGATTAGGATATGAAATACTAATGTGTGTAAGGCAGATTGCAGTGATATAAATATATGCTAACAGGTTTACTTTTAAGCTTGTTGGTAATATTAACTTTTTATTGTGGAGGAGAAAAGTGATGAGAACAGAAGATAAAGAGAAAATTCAAGATATACTTAGAAGACATGAAAGAAAAGAGTTGAAAAGCGAGGTACTACCTTATAGAAAATTTAGTCAGCATTTTGAATACAATACAGCACTACTTGAAGCTTATAGTGCAATAGAAAAAAAGGAACGCAATATTGTGAGTTGTATCTCTCATTCTTATAATATTCTTTTTTCTTTGATAAATTTGGAACTTGTGATAGCAAGGGATATTGCTAATGATCTATCTATCTACTCTAGTGATAGTCTGTCAAAAATGCACTTTTTAGGTGCTAAAAAAGACATATTTTTAGAGGGGGTTATTTCTTGTATTTGTTCTGGGGCTAGAATTCTTACTGCACTAAATCTGATTTATTTTCTTTACTATGCTGATATAGACTTTATAAATAATCTAGAAGTAAAAATACTAAAGGAGAATGTAGGATGATAAAAGAAGATAAAGAGAAGATAAAAGAGATATTAAATGCATATTCTTTACGTAGTCTTGTAGATATTAATAAAGACGACACGCTAGATAAAATAGTCTGTCATTATCGTAACATAGCTGATTTTATATACGACTTCCCAAAGCAACACGAGTTTGATAATAATACTAATCGTTGCTTGCGCACAGGTGCTAAACTCTTACTTTCGCTAGTAGAATGTGAGCAGGTTAATATCATTCAGCTTATAGCGAAAATAGATTATTACGATTATAACATGCTAGGTAATCATCTTGCAGTAGCTGTTGAAGCTATTACAAGAGTAGATTATGTAAATGTAGCTTTAAGTTTGATATGTTTTCTCTATTATTCAGATTGTCAGTTTCTAAAAAGATTAGAAAACGAGCTGTTAAAAAAAGAGATAATAAATAGTTTAGAAATATGCGAGCCTCAACACGACGGCGAAGAAGCACAATACACGAGTGTACAGATTAATGCTCTAGAAATAGACAGAATCGAGTACAATAACGACCTTATGGAAGAGTTTTTTAGCGTTTCTATTGAAGTAACAAAATATTTCTTAAGAAAATCAGAATACGGTAGTTTTGATCGATTTTTAAACTTTTTAAGCGCTTGCAGAAAAGAAGGATATACAAAGTATATAACAACAATACAAAAAATAGAAGGAAAAAAATGATGAAATACATGTGGACAAAGAAGCTAGTAACTAGCGTCTAGTAATGCTAGTGTCTTGTTGTCTAGCTCTTATAGAACTCATTGCAACTGAAAATAGGAAAGATAGGCCTATGAAGAAAAATAAAGAGATAATTAGTTTACGTTTTTTCATATTTTAAACCAATTTCTTATTGCAATTACATGAGCGTCAGCGTTTAACATGCTCTTTTTTCTACACTCAGCAAAATCAGTTTCATCATCGATAAAGTGACCTTCAGACAACACAAAAACACATTTGTTATTATCTTTCTTATTCCAGCCGGTAAAAACAGATAAAGATTTTCTTTTAACGCCTCTGTTTTTATTATTTAATTTTAGGCATATCTCTTCGCATAATAATGTAGCAAAAGAATAAGTCTTGTTTCCTGACTCGGGGCTGACTAGCACTTCTGTGCCATGTTCATTATTATCGTTTGCGTTATAATGAATTGCAATTGCTAAGTCATAAGCAAAAGTTGTCTCCCCAACGGACTCTAAGCCTAGATTATTGTCATCTTGATTTACAACATGAACATCAAAAAAGTTTCTATTCTCTTCTAACTCTAGCTGTCTTTTTATCTCTGCTACTGTCACCATATTTTCAATATGTTCTTTTATACTGCTTATTTTTCCGCTCGCTCCAGTTGTGCCAGAATGGCCTGAATTTAGCATTATTTTATGTTTTGGTATGATTACCTTGTGGCACTTGTCTAAGTGGCCTTGATACTCAATTAAAAGAGAATTTATTTTAGCTTCACACTCTTTTATTCTCGCCTCTAGCGTCATATCTTTTTTTAACAACTCTTCGGCTTCTGGTAACAAAGATAATAGCTTATTTTCATATTCAGTATCAACAGACCAATGAAGAGAAATAGCACGAATATAATTTTTAACATTTTTTAATTGGGCTTTAGCTTCTTCATAAACTGACTGATTTTGAATCTTAAAACAATACGATTGCAAACAAGGCAAATACTCATCAAAAATACAAAACAAGGCTGATCCTGTCGGTTCTGAATTTGTTTTATATTCTATAGGCGTAGCAAGCTTGCTTAGAAAGTCTCTATATTTCATGCCAAAAGCATTTTTGTATTTTAGAAATAAATCTGTTTTTCCTCTCCCTGTTTCCAAAAGTGCTTGTGCAAGCATAACAACTTTAACATTATTTAACTCTTTTAAATCTGCTATTTTTAAGATGCTAATAAACTCATTAAATTCTTTAGTACATTCCATAAATTTCCTCTTCTTTGCTTAATTCTAGGTTATCAATCTCTGTGAATTCTCCGCAATGACAACACTTTAATATATAATATCTATACGCGTAAGGATTAGTTAGCTCTGAAGGTACTAAGCTTAATTCTCTGCATTTTGGACACTGGATTTCCTTATTCAATTTATCCAACCTCCAAGTCAGAGAGTCCCTGTTCTTTAGAACGACAGAGAAAGGACTCTCTATTTGTTACGCAAGAATCATCTAATTCTAATTTAAATTTAAACAGAAATAGATCTACTTTAGAATTGTTCGTGTTGGGATAGTGGTTTCGTTTGGCTACACATAAATACGAAATAGCCTCATCTAAATCTCTCTTTAATTGTCTAATTTGTTTATCTTTAGATCCTTCCTCACACATGCACCAACCTTCTTCCATCTTACAATACTCACATATATTAGTATTACTCATTTTATCCTCCAAATAAAGTAGTCTCTTTAGCTTTTAATATACAATCTATCTTTTTATACTCGTCCATCGCAATCTGTTCATCTACTGCAAAACAAACTCTCTTGTAATTAGCTCTTAGTATATTACTCATACAATAGTGTGTAATATCAACATTGCTATCTAATAATAAATCTATAATAACAGGTGCATACTGTGCAATTCCAGCGTTGCTTAATCTTAATTCCTTCTTTTTTAGCGATATGACACTAGATAAACTTAAAACATAATCGACAGTATAACCGTGATACAAAATATCATTCCAGGCGATTAAAGAAGGATTAACAGCGAAAACACCTCCATCAACGCAATTATTATGCGAACTAAAATAAGTAGGAGCTGAACAACTTGCAATAACAATATCTGCAACTCTAATATCGTTTTCAGCTTTATTACCTAAATTAGAATATACTTTTGGCTTTTGGTTTACCAAATCGAAAACAGGGATAATTAAGCCTTTTTTGATATCTTTTAGCTTTACATCTTTGAATATATAATCAATAGCTTTTTTTAATTTATCAGAGTTATATTTTGGCTCAAAGATATTATAATCTTGAATACGCTCATATGTGTTTTGGGCGAATATTTGCGGGATAAACTCTAAAAAGCTCTTATAAACGTATTCGGCTGAAAACCCAAAAGCGTAGCTTGTTGCTAAAATAGAGCCTGCCGAACAGCCAGCAAAACAATCAAACGCGCTTAGTAAAGAAGTATATTCTTGAACATATTTAGCAGCTCTTGCTGCCTTAACACCGCCTCCATCAATACTTAAAAGCTTCATTTAATAGCTCCTTTTTTTGTTTGTATAGTTTAACTTTAGTTCTTGTATCTCTTTTTCTATTAGCGTCAATTTTTCATTCATTATAGCTTGTTTTAATATGATACTGCTAACGTTCTTAGTGTTTTCTTGTATTCTATTTTGTAGCTCTTTGAACGTTTTATTTAATAAGAAGATCAGCAGGTTGAAGGCTAAAAAAGCAATAAAAAAAATTACATTTTCTAATGTTATATTCATAATTAAAACCTGTAAATATTTCTGATTACCTCTTAAATACTAGGCTTAAAACAACAGTTCCTTCGCAGGACGTTGGTGTAATACTCATTCGAGCATAACGATAATAAAATACCCCAACTAAAGCAGAGGTAACAGCAGACGAATTAATCCAAGTTAGGGCGTCATTACTATATTGCATAATAACAACGGCTGAGCTACCAACTGTGTAGGTTATGTCAACTACAGCAGAGAAGTTGATATAACTCGGAACGTCATACGTTGGTGAATAAACACAACTTTCACCCAAAAAAGGAACGGTAGCAATAGCACTATAATAATGTTGATACATGAAAGTTCTCCTATTAAAGTTCTCGCGTAAGTAGTCTTGTAGCTTTAACACACACTTGTTTTTTATCTACTTTTATGATGCAATACGCGTAATCATCAGAATAAGACTCGAATAAAGCGTTTACAGCTTCATTTGACTCCACATCAATATAAAACACGTCGTCATTTTTGTTAAAAATAATATCTAAATCAATCAAATTACTTAAATGTATACAAGCTTCATTTAGGTTATTTTTCACATCTTCTATTGCTAACAAAACTTGAGTTATAACTATTTTATTATTATTGTTATCTTCTATTGTTTTTAATAGCTCAATGTTTGTTATTAGGTTTGTTTTTATCTCTACTAAATCTTTACCCACTCTTTTTACGGACTTCATTTTATTTCTCCTCTTTTTTTATTAAAATAACACCAACGCGAGTTTCTAAAACTGCAACTCTTTCAAGTAAATCTTGTATAACTCTAACAGCACATGATAGAGTAGCTCCAACATCTCGTGTTCCATTTTTTGAGCCTTTCAAATATGGATGTAATTTCTCATGATTAAGTTGTTGCTTTTTGTTGCTTTCGCTATAGACGTTATCACTTAAAGGTTTGAGTGAGTTAATAGCGTCAATTGCTGTCTGTTTGTTTTTTGGGTATGGAGTTCGATCGATTATAGAATCAGCAGAGAGCGAACCAGTAACGTAAACTCCAGTCGTTCCTATCCGAAGTGACTCATATGTTCCGTATCCGCCTGTGGGGTCGCCTACTTTCCAAACGTAAAAAGAAATAAAATTGTCATCGTCATCAGTTGCGTTGTGTGATGTTCTGATGTTGTGAGCATATCTAGAGATGTCTTGACAATTAGAATCATTATAATCAAAAAAAGTCTGCACTCTCGCGCTAGCTCCTGACGAATTGCCATTGGCGAAGCCTACGCAACCAAACGAAGTACTACTATTCAAAGAAGATAAACCTAAACATAAATTTCTAAATGCTGAACTATCGCTTGATGAACTATATAGCGTTGGCCTGTTTGCGCATGCGGATTGGAAAATGCGGAAGTATTGTAGCTGAGTAAATGTTTGATACTGTTCAATATTAAAGCTATTGACTCCACCCACCGAAAAATTCACACGGCTTGAGCTATAATACATGCCAGTGGAAAGAGAATTAGAAAAGCTGCATGAAGGAGCAGAAACACTACCGTCTGAACACTCAATTTGACCCGTTGTTTTAATTTTCCCATCGAAAAAACCAGCATATTCTGAAGAGGAATAACCATGGAAAGCACTCCCACTAACACTAGTAACATAAATCCCTTTTCCAGTACCAGAAACAACAATATCTATAGCGTTATTGCTCGTTGTTGGTGATATACTTACTTTTCCTGCATCATCTATAATAACGCTTGAAGACTGAATTAGTTTACCAGTTACTCCATCAAAGCGTGGCACCGCATTATCAGTAGAGGTGCCTGCATTGAGAACTGTGTTTGCATTAGATATTGAATGCAAGTAGTCTAAGTTGTCTTTTATTTTTTGGAACAAACTTTGTTTTAGAGGTTGCCCTGTGTTAACTTCGCTTTGTTCAATTGTAGTGAAACTCATAAAACCTCTAGGCAATTAAATAAGATGTTGTCCACGTAGTATTATCATCTGATACAATAATACCATATAAATAAGAATGAATAAAGTCATTAGCATCAAAATTAGTTGGTGCTATGTGCTTAACGAAATCCAAGTAGCCCCCAAAATTATTTGCAATGATATCAATTCTGTTATTACTATAAGTCACGCTTGTCACTACTACCTTCATAATACGATTAAATAAGACTTCGGAATTAAGAACAATAACATCTCCGATATTGATATTAAAATAGTAATAACTAAGAACTAACTGGATACTTAATTCGTCTGAACGTTGTGTCAATAAAGCTCTTAAAGCAATATTATAAGCATCATTATAATTCTTCATTTTAGTATCTATTTGTTTATAATTTGCGTTGTTGTTAGCCAATGACAATTCGTTATTGTAGTCAACATTATAATCAAATTTAACGCTAGTAAACGATGTTTTTTTGATGATATCGATTTGGATACCTTCAATCATATCAAAATCTTGAATATAATAATATGTTTCAACAGGCCTTACGTACGACAGCAGCGAATAAGTATTATTTAGATTTTTTCTAACAAACGAATAAAAAGGTATAAAAAGTTCTGATAGAAGCTCTTTAACATTCGTTTTGTCTTTTAATACAGCTGAAACTGGTTCATAGAAAACATCATTACTCACAAAAGTTATTTTATTAGCAGTTAATACGGATACATTATTTGAAAGTGTTTTATATGTTGTTGCAAGTTCTGCGTATAGCGTATCATTCTCACTCACAAATTTAGCATAGCTAGTTCTACCTTTTAACTTTATAGTGTGAGTGATAGCGGTAGTGCTACTTATATAATATTGTTTATTTGAGGCCTTATAAACGATTGTAGCGTTGAAAGTTGTAAGATCTACTTTCTCTAGCACAATTTCATCATTTTCGTTCAAGGGATAATTCTCATCTAGGACTAAGAGAAAATAATCAACATTAGATAAACAAACGTATGTATTACCAGCAATATCAAGACTTTCTTTATATATTTCTACTTTGTTATTAAGCTCGATGTACACATATGTGCTTGGAGTTGACCAAACAGAATACACCGCAACAGGAAGAAAATATTCATTCTTATTGTCTTTTATTTTTAATAACCTTTTTACAGCGTAAACAACACTAGCTTGTGCAAAATTGATTGTCGTGTTTAAATTATTATAAGTAATTTCGTTAGTCACATAATTGATGTGCGTTATATTATAAAATATAACATTACCAGTAACATCTTCTGTTACTCCCACGAGCATATCTAGTACGTACTTCGATGTGGCAGTAGTACTAAAAGTACAATAATTAACGTACTCACGCGACACGTCTGTTATCGTTATTATATTGTTTTTAGAATAAGCTACATACTTGTAACCAAAAGGCTCTATATATTCGGCTGTATAAGAGGTTATAGTGTCATAATCAGTATGTACAATATTATTAGTCGTTTCTGTATAAACATATTCGCTCATTGCAAGAACATCAATATCATCTGGCGAAATGTCAAACTCTAGACTAGCAATTGCAAAAAGAGTAGCGGAGTTAAGAAGCTTAAAAGTCAACATATTGCCAGACACATATAAATCACAGAGATAAATGTATGTGACAATTTCGTTAGCTTCAAACGTCCACTTGTTAAACTTTAGCAAACAAGTTTGCTTAGAGCTATACAGCAAAGGTGACCACACAGCTGAATCAAATTCTACTGTGAGAATATTAGCTGAGTAAGTAGCAGAGTAAGAATAATTACCAATTGCAATTTTTGTGCTTCTAAATAGCGTTTTAGTTACATTAAATTTATTAACTACTTTGTTTTTATTTATGCTTAATAGATTACCAAAATGCGAAGGGTAATAGCCTTCTGAAATTTTAATTCTATGTATTTTATCATCAACACAAAGATAATTAGCTGAGGCAGAACTCGTGTAAGTTGCGAAGTCTTTAAGTTTTAGGAGTTGTACAATTGTATCGCCTAATCCGATAGATAGTATCTCTTTTTTTCTTTTATCAGAAATTCCCATATGGCTCAATACTGAAAAGTCACCTAACATTGCAACAAGATTAGTTTGATTTTGTTCAAGCACATCATTCGAACATGTAAATATGATTTTATTCGTAGAAATTGACTTGTTCACAATATAACCAGAATTGACCTGGAGTACATCGGTTATACGACTAGTGAAAGCGCTTAGAACAGTGATATATAATTGAACACTTGCATTTCTCCAGTTATAAAAAAAATGAGTGTTCCAAAAGGCCAAATCCCTAAATAAACTAATATTAAATTCAGCAGATGTTAATGTCATATCTTCATCGACATCAATAGCATTACTAACACTATAATCGTTCATTAAGTAATTAAAAAACTTAAATTTAGTACCATAACCAGCGGTATAAAGATGTTCAAAAGTGCTAAAATAATATATAACATCAAGATATATTTCTTTACCATCGTATTCGTGATTAGGAAAAGCAGAAACATTCAGGAAATGGTTTGTGTGCGTAAATGTTAGCGTTGCTTTTGTGCTTCCAACTAAAATATAACACTTATCAATCTCGAATAAGCACTCATAATCTACTATATTTGTATTATAGTAACCAACTCTAGAAGTCAGCATTATTTTTGCAATCATTTCTTTTTTATACTTATCGTCTTTAACGTACGTTATAAGTGCCATTAAATCACCTCAATAATAGAAAAAGAAATGTCATATAAGCCGAAGGACTTATGATGTACTTTATCAATATCGTGAAACATAAACACAGCACCTAAATCATACTTGCTTGTGATTATTGTAGCTGTTTCGTCAACAAACAAAACAAAGGGCTTTGTTTTACCACAGGCATTTATCCAAGCTAAAACACTACTTAGTTCTGTTTTATTCATATTCCTGATAGACAAATCTAATCTTAAGGAGGCTGTTTTTTGGTTTTGTGTAAACGCAACATTATAATCGTTATAAACTTTATCTGTTTTATCAATATACTCAAACGTGAAAGCTAAATCAAAACCATTAGTGACTAAATCAAGAACATTGCCATGAAAAATATTAGAAATTTGTGCAAAGGTAGTGCTGCCGCTAGAAGCAAAAGCGAATGCAATTGCAAGACTGCTAATTGTAGATTGTGTTACATCCCAATATACTACTCCTCGATTGGTTGTATGTACAGCGGATGAATAAACCTGGTCGTATGTACCATCTACTAATAAGAGGCAGTTATTTTCTACACCTGCCGTAGTTTTAAAAGGATATAACAGTTTATTGAATACTAATGCCACTGCGTTACCTTGTGACGCTGTTTTTGTAGCTGTTAGAGTTGCATTATCAGCAACATAATTACGCGTATATTTTGTTCTAGAATTGCTGTTGATATTAGTATAAGGATTAAGAGTTTCTTCAGTAAACCCAGCGAAACTAAGCCAGTCAGATGAATTGTATAATATTTTCAAAGTGCAAACCCCCTTTTTACTTGATTTCTCACTGCTTTCGCTACTTGCAAGCTATCTATATTCAATATAACTGTGTTGTCAGTTGTTTGCAAATAGCTAATTAGCTCGCTAAAATCAACACTCAATTTAGCAATAGAACCCCCAAAATTAGAGACGTTATTCGTGTCACTATCATTAGATCCTTTATAATATTGTGATGCAAATTCAACTACATTCTGTAATGAATTTGAGTGGCTTCTTGGTATTACTAATTCTCCTGCTGAGAGCATCGCAGGTATTTTATCATTAGCAATTGAGTTGCTTCTATTGTTCGATTGTCCTGATACAAAACCGCCCTCGAAAAAGAACGACTTAAATAGACTCATAAATTGATCTTTGAATAAGATTTTTCCTGCGTCCGCTAATAAACCACCAATGTAGTTTTTAGGATCTTTGATAAATGAACCTAAATCAAGATACTTTAGCGTTGCTCCAAATAGTTTTTTCACAGTATTAAAAATTCCCATCACCTCGTCTGGTAGAGAAGAAGATAAAATATTACCAGCTGTATCTAGGATCACAGTGCCTGCGCCCTTAAGAACCTCTTTAACTAAGCTTGTTGATTTAGTTGCTGTATTAACAAAGTATTCACCTGTTTTAACAAAAGTATCCCCTACATTGTTTATGAGTGCTTTAGGATCGCCTTCGATAATAGCAGTACTCGTGCCCTTAATGAAACCTTTTGTGATATTAAACGCATCTTTTCCAGTATCCACAACAAAATTTGAAACATTAACGATAGTTTGTCCTGCTAGTTTTCCAACTCCTTTGGCCCCCTCCACCACAGCACTACCTACGCCTGCAATAACATCTCCAGCCCCATATAGCGCTTTACCTAACCAAGTACCCCCAAAACCAAAACCAACAACGCCATTTTGCGCTAATTTATTCCATATCGCCATGTCGCCTTTTGATAGAGTCTCTCTATCAATAACGTATTCGCCAGGCGACAACAATGCGGGTATTGTATCATTTTTAAGCGAGTTTCCACTCACTCTAGCGGTGCCTGCCACCGTACCACCTTCCGCAAAGGAGATAAAAGGAATATCGATACCTAGCCATTTTTCAACAGTTCCTTTGCCCCACATGCCATCAAAAAGACTACTTATTAACTTAAACGCCGACTTAATACTTTCCCAGAGAGCTTTACCAACGTCTTTGAACAAGGATGGTAATTCTTTAATCACAAAACCCAAAGCTTGTAGTAAACTCGTAACAAGTCCAGTTATAACTTGAGGTTCTGAAAACAGTTTAACAAAAGAGTCTATAAGTTCTGGAAACGCCGACACTATTCCTTTTATCAGCTCGGGTAGGGCTTTAACCAGTCCGTTGTAAAGCTCTGGCACAGCTTTTATTAAAGCCTCGATTAGTACAGGAATAAGGGTAATTATAGCTTTTATGATATCTGGCAAAGCTTTCACAAAAGCAAATACAACGCCAGGAATTGCTTTTATTAACTCTGCAACTAATAGTCCTATCAGCTTAATTAGTTCTGGTAAATAGCTGATAAGTACTTTTATAAACTCTGCAACTAAGGCGACAACTTGAGGTATCAGCTTAGGCAAAAGCTCAAATAATCCTTTTAGTAGTGCATCTAAAAGCTTTGGTAACGAAGCTACTAAGGCGTCGAAAAGAGGAGGTAGAGCCTTAATCAAGGCACTAACAACAGCGGGAATAGCATCGATAAGACTTGTTATTAATGTTCCAATATTACTAGCTAATCCTACTATGAAAAGTGGAGCTGCTTTTACTAAAAAGTCAACGAATAAAGGGGCAGACTCTACTAAAGATTTCACAACTGATGATATTGCGGTTGTTAGTACTGTTCCTATTTCGTTTGCATTAGCAGATAAATATTTAGCCCCATCGGTGATTTCTTTACCAAACGCCTGTGCAACAGCCGTTAGGGGATTGACAACCTCTTTTTGCATTTCGGTGACTTTTTTAGCAGACTCTTCTTGTAGTTTTGTGATATCACTAGCGTTTGTTGTTTTAAGAGTTGCAATTTTTTCAGAGGTAGTAATCTCGAGTTTTGATATTGAGTCACTAGCAGTTGTTTTTAATTTATTAGCCTTTTCATCATTCTTTTCTTTATCTTTATTAAAATCTGACTCAGTCTCTAATATTTTTTGTCTTTTTTCATAGCTATCTAGATTATCGTTTTTATTGATAGCACTTATTTCTTCTGCCAATTTTAATTTACTATCACTTAATTCTTTATCTAGTGTTTTTAATTCTTCAGCTAATTCTAATTCTAATACCTTTTTTTCATTTGCTAACTCTATTTCTGTACTTGATATTTCTTTTGATGTTTCTATTTTTGATGCTTCTATTTCTTTATTTGTCTGCTCACTTAAATCAAGTAGTTCTTTAGCTTTATCATCACCTTTCAAAGCTGTTTTAATATCATTCATTGCGTTTTTGAACGTAGTTAAGTTAGTACTAAAAGCTTTAGTTATAGCACTAATTGAGCTTACTAAACTAATCGCTAGTGAACCAGTCACAAGCTCAAAAGCTGACTCTAGTGCTTGTTTTGCTGTTGAGATTGTGGCCAAGATAGTTGTTGAAATTGAGGAAATAACAACACTAGCAATTTGTCCCATTACTCCAGCAACTTCAGCCGCATTGCCAGCTTTACTAAGGCCCATCCACAACGCTGTGACCGCCGCACTCACTCCATCGTTCAATATTTTAAATAGAGAGCCTAACGAGCTTGTAAAGTCTCCAGAAATAAAACTTGTAACAGAGCTAAAACCATTAGTCAAAGTGCTATTCACTAAAGAAACAACAGCTAAAACATTTTGATACATTTGCATTGTCTTTTTTTCTTCTAGTGTTAGCTCTTCTTCTTTTTTCTTTTTTAAGTCGTCTAGATTTTTTAATCTTAGTTTTGCTAAGTTGTTTTCTATAATCGATAACTGTTCTTCTTCTGATTTGTCAACAATACTAGCTTTTAACGTTGCTTGTTGTTCTTTTGGTAACTCTTGGATTTTATCTTCACTAGCTTGAGGTAGAGTAATAGCGTTTGTGTTTTCTCTTAATAGCAATTGCAATTTGAGTTCTCTAGTCTCGGCGTTTAACGCTCTAACTCTATCATCTGATGCATCGGCTTCTTTTGCGATCATTTTGTTAGATTCAACAAAAAGATCTTTCTTTGCTTGTATTATAGCTTTCTCTGCTTCTAGCTCTTTACCTCTATTGACTAATTGTAGATAACTCAAAGCTACTTCATAAGCTTTAACATTTCCGCCGACCTCTTTAATTTTCTTCAAATCATCGTTGTCTTCAATTAGCTTATAAGGCTCCATCTCATTTAGTAATTCTATTTGTCTTATTTCTTCTTTTGTTATTATTAAGCTTTTTTCTCTCTCTGTATTAGCATTTATTAGAGCTTTTCTTACACCAATTTGTGCTTCTAAAATCTTACTATTACTTTTTAATTGCTCTGCTTTTATTGACTCATCTAAAGCAATCGCTAAGCCCGCTATGGCTCGTATTTTGCCTAATTCCTTGTCTTTATCAATTAGTTCTAAAGCTTTGTTTACATTAACATTAGCTAGCGATTCTAATTCAATTTTCAGTTCTTTTTGTTTCTTTTTATTAGTTTCTATTTCTTCATTTAACTTCTTTAATTCTTTTTGTCTATTACTTTCAGAGTCTCCAGTTTCTTTTTGTTTTTTAATATAAGCATCTAAAGCACTTAAATTACCTAAAGACTTATTTCGTTCGTTTAAAGCATCTTGTTCTTGCCTATTTAGTTTAGTGTCTGCTTCTCGTTCTTTTTTTTGAAATTGAATATCTTTTAATCTTTTCTGTTCTGTCTCTGATAAGTTTTGTTTTGCTTTGTTTAAGTCTGTTGTTTCTTTTGCTTCTATTCTCATACTATCTGCATTTTGCATTGTAGCTTTTGCTTGCTTGTAAATACCATCAACAGTGTTAGTAGTTGTTTCACTTATAACTTTTAGCTCTTTTCCTATTTTGTAAAAAACTTGCTGTGTTGTATCACCTAAAATAGTTATTTCGGATAGTGCATTAAATAGCTTGCCCAATAAGCCTATTGGTGTATTTATAGCTTTCAATATTGAAGAATTAAACACGTCTAATATAACAGACTCTAAATATAGGACTGCTCCTTTGGCATACTCAAGAGCTACGCTAAAACCGCCCACCGTCTTAATTATTTGATATATAAAAAGCAAGGCAACAGCAATACCAGCAACTACAAACCCAAAAGGACTAATAGCTAGTACTGCGTTCAGTCCTATTTGAGCAACAGACCAAAGCTTGGTTGCTGTAGTTATTGCGATCATAATAGCCAAACTAGAAGATAAGGCAATACCAACAGACACAAGGGTGGCTTGAAGTATTTGCATACTAGTTGATAATTCGCTAGTAGGCTTAAATAAGAATAGAACAGCGTCTAATAGTTTATTATACGCAGGTAGAAGTTGATTTGATAATGCAAGTGCTGTTTCTTCAATCGACGCTTTAATCATATTTAGCGAATTTTGAGTTGTTTTTCTTAATCTATCATATGCTTCATCTGTTATCTTACCGCTCTGGACACTGCCTTTATTCATAGCGTCTTGAGCTTCTTTTATAGCTTCAATTGAACCTAAAAGGTTGGTTACTCCCAATTTTGCTTCAGACGAGCCAAACATTCTTGTTATACTTTCACCTGAACCGTCTGTGGATTTAACCAGCTTTAACACCACATCCTGTAAGGAAGAAGCTTTAACAGCCGCTGATAAACTTTCAATACCTAGCAGTCTCATCGATTGTTGCATATACTCGGTTGGCGTTGATAGCGATGTTAGAACAGCTTTTAAGGTTGTCACTACTTTCGATGTGTTAGGTAGTACTGTAGTCATACCTGAAACGGTCGAATAAAGCTCATCAAAGCTGACATTAAAATTTTTCGCTACTGAATTTAATTCGCCCATCTGATTAGACAAATCTTCAATATTAGTAGCACCTTTGGCACTAGCAACAAAGAAGACATCAGAGTACTTATTGATGTCTGATATTTCATCTTTATACACCGCATAAGCTGATGTTAAACCTTTTATAGCAGTTTGAATATCTGTGCTACCTCCAATCGCAAGTTTATTAGCAACTGTAAGTAGTTGTGTAGCGTTAGAAGTATTAACAACACCTGTTGAAATAGCATCGTAGTAAGCTTTAGCTAATGCTATTTTATCAGTACCAAAAGAAACGCTTAAACGTCTAACATCCTCACCTAATTTAGCAGTGTTAGCATTAATATCACCTTCTAATAAAGTTGAAATTCTGGCTAATTGTGTTTCAAACTCGACGGCAGGTTGTATCACGTTGTTAAAAGCAGTTTTTGCAATAGCTCCAAAACGTTGCACTAATTCAATAATCTGATTAAGATGAAAAGCTTGATTAGCCATTGTTTCAGCATACTGACTACCTGAAGTTTGCATGGTTGCCATTGTTGTTGTTGTTTGGTTTCGAGCTGTTCGCATGCTCGAGATTAAATTTGATTGGGCGTTAGTAACGTTGTTTAAGTTTCTCGCCATATTCGTAGCGCTAGAAGTTACAGAACTTGCTAAAGAAGAAAAAAGATTTTCAAAAGGACGTAAGCGTTCAAACTGCTCTGCTAGTTTTCTAACGCTATTAACAGCATTTTTAGTATTTATATTTATGCTTAAGTTATTTAGCAAGTCTGTATTTAGTGTTTTTAAGGTTTCTTTTATTGCTTCTATTCTTCTAACAGTTTTGCTTGCGTTGAAATTAAAAGATAAATCTCCTACTAAATTATTTTTTATTGCTAGTAGCATGTCATTCAACGCTTTTAAATCAACAATAGCTTTACTTGTTTGCACATCAAAATTCAAAACAACATTATTGCTCATAAAACCTCCTAAACGCTCTAGTGCTAGTATAACTTATTTCTTATTTTTTTTCGCTAGTTCTTCTTGTTCTGTTTCATATTCTTGCATTATTGCAATAATATCCTCAAACAGCGCAGGTTGTTCATAATAGCCACCCACAAAAGGCAAGATGCCATTCTTGTATGCGTTGTATAATCTAAAATAGGATGTGATTATTGTGCTAGCATGAGTGCATGAGCAAGTATAATATTCGTAGTTATTAGCTCTAAATAGTGCTTTATCAGTTATCTTTTTGCAGTGGCTTAGTTTCGTAATAAACTCGTTTGCTTCTTTGTGCGTTTTCTTTTGTTTATAAACTAAATCTTGTATCTTAGTTTCACATTTTTGTTTTGTAAATTGATGAATTGAACTATAGAAAATGGCTTTGTCATAATCAGACAAAATATTGTAAGAATAAATTATATTAGAAATATAGAATAAAGAATAAAAGTTATTGATTATATTAGTATCTATTTCTTCGTAGCTGTTTTTTTTAAATATTTAACACCCTCAAGGACATTTCCTTGAGCGTCTTTAATAAATTCGTCCTTAGGTGTTGATTGCAATAAGCTAGAAGCAATTGCAATGACTTCGTTCAGAACAGGCAAGTACATTACATCATCTAGTGACTCGTCTGTTAGTTGACCGTTTTCTATCTCTAGCTTAAGAGGTGTGCCATCGGTCAGCTCTACATTTTCGATTGCCTTAACAGTCATTCTTATGATTGTTTTGCTGAATTCAAGGCTGTCTTCAACTTGATTATCGGAGGCTTGCAACTTAGCTCCCGAATTTAATAATAGTGTCTTATCTCTAATGTTAAGGGGGCTAAAACAAATAGTAATATCGCCTATCTTAAACTTTAGAATATCTGTGTTTCTATAAAGTACTAATGCCATATAAACTCCTATGAAAAAAAGAACTGTATCAGCTACAGTTCTGGCTATGATCATACTTCCTACATATTTAAGTATACATATTTAATAGCAAACTTCCAAATAAGTTTTAAGATTTTTTTAATGGACATTTTAGTAACTCCTACTGTACAAGCTTGTTAATAACAAGCTAATGTTTAGCTCACTAAATATTGCTGAGGTGTTTAAAAAAAAGCACAAGCACGTTTTGGAAACAATCGAAGAGAAGAAGCAACTATTAGGACGGCCAAATTTTCGGCCGTCCTCTTACCTTAATGAGCAGAAAAGCTGAAAAAGTAGGATTGCTTCTAAATTGCGATGACTAATTACTAATTAGCAACTCACTAACAGAGCCACGTTTTGCACTATTACTAGAAATAAGCCTTTTAATTTCTACTCTTTCTATTTTAAACTCTGCATATAATTCCTCGAAAAAAGTATCGCCATTGGCGGTAAAGCAATCCGAGTTACTTAGTACAAATTTTGATCCTTTTCTGTGTATATGCTTAATAAACTCTGCTAGCTTGAGTTGCTCCGCGTCGCCAAAGGGAGTAGAATTATACGAGGAAGTGTGTGATGACTTCACTATTGATTTGTAAGGAGGATCAAAATAGACAAAAGTGCTAGAGTCGATAATGAAATTTAATTTGTCGTAACTGCCAGTATGGATATTAACATTAATTAATGCTCTGGATATATTATCTAAATTTTCAGAGTTATAAAAGCTGTCGTATTTTCTTCCGACACCCGCACTGGCGTTATATAAGTTGTTTTTATTAACGGAGAACTGACCATTAAAGGATGTTTTGGTTAAACATATAAACAGTGCTGCTTTTTCTACGCTAATAGTATCATTAGTGAGTATTATACTGTTGTATTTGTCTCTGTTTCTGTAGTATAAAAGCTTTCTATCTATCGCAGATAAATTATTATATTCCCAATATAGCTCATCTAAGTACCTTTTTAATTCGCTTAATTTGTCTCTGACACAAATATAGGCGTTAATTAGCTCTATATTTAAGTCGTTAATAAAAATGTCCTGCAAGGTGTAGGTTGACAAAATATCAAATAAAACTGCTCCGCCTCCAACAAAAGGCTCAACATATTTAGTGAGACCCTCCTCGAAACCTAAATCTAAAGGGTAACGCTTTCTAATCTCTAGTAGCAACTTATTCTTTGCACCAGGCCAACAAAAAAAAGGTAATAGTTTCATACAATTTCCTTAAAAAGTCTTGTGGGCAATCTTTTGCTAGCTAAATCTAATGCATTTTGGTTTACATCAACAGCTATAAATGCTCGTCCTAATTCTTCAGCAACAACAAGAGTTGTACCAGAGCCACAAAAAAAGTCTGCGACAATATCCTCTTTGTTACTAGACATAGTAACAATCCTTTCAAGCAAAGCTTTTGGCTTTTGTGTAGGGTAGCCTACTCGATCTTTGTTAGTAGAACTAAAAGGTATTTGCCAAACACTAGTACAACTTTTACCCTCTGGTTTCATGAGCACCTTTCTTTTTTTTGTGGTTATCATATATTTTCGTCCGTCCTCATCAAAGAGATTATATCTTTTGCTAGAGTTTTCTGAATAAGGTTCGTGAACTGGATTAAAAATATTCCCTTTGGTTTTTGAATAATGAAGAATGTTGTCGTGTTTTCGAGGCAAATACCTTTTCGGCGTTGCAATGCCTTCATAACTCCATATTATTTCGTTCAAAAAGTTGTCGTAACCAAATATTTTATCCATTTCGACTTTTATATAATGTGCTGCGTGCCAATCTAAATGAACAAAAATAGAACCAGTATCTTTAAGTAATTTATGCATCCATTTAATGCGTTCAATAAGATAAGTAATATATTCACTGATATTGCTATATTTATCGTTAAACTCCAGCCCACTACCTTTTACACCATAGTTAGAGTTTGAATAAAATGGAGGATCTATATAAATTAAGTCAATAAATGATCCATGTCTGCTATATAAAGCCTTCATAACCTCTAAATTGTCACCACAAATAAGTTTGTTTAGTTCTGCTTCTATCATGCTAAAAACACCTTTCCCAGAAAACAAAAAAGACCCCTTTAAACGCAACTCCATCAATATAATAATGATAGCTAAGTCTTCGAGTCTTCTATAATAACACTAACTTAATCGAACGATTAGATCAAATAGTAGCTATAAAAATATCTGAAGCGTAGGTTGAAGAATAACCAGCAGAAAATTCTATTTGCTCTGTTACGATCCCATCAGCATCTGCGTGTGGTTTATTAGTCATTAAACAAACAGGTATAAATACCGCAACAACATCTTTAAATTGACCTGCTGTAGCAGTAGGAACACCAGCATATAGTAATAAAGAAAAAGTTGTTCCAGCAGAAAATTTAGTGTAATTAGCAACACTAGCTGTATCAGCATAAGTTGTGAAACTACCTGAAACAGCACGCTCGCTAACTCTAGCTGATATAATACCGTTACTTGCACAAGTACTTGTTACTTTTCCAATCGTGTTTGCAATTGAAGCTGATAATTCGCTAACTGCGATAGATGTACCGTCCATATACACACATGCGCTTAAACACACTGGAGGTGTGGCTGTGTTATAAGACGCTGTTAAACCGCTAGAAGCAACGCTTTCAGTTAAATCAAAGCCGTCAAAACTAACATTAAAACTAGGAATTTGGCCAACTGAAAAATTCTCTAAATTTAAGCCTGTTACCATACAGCCGACTGCTTGTTTTTTAATAGCGTCTTCTAAATATTCAGTAATAGTCACTGATTTGTGACTTGAATTAGCCCCGTAATATTGGCACAACTTATCAACCACGACGCTTGCACTAAATGCAGTACCTCGAACTCTTAAGAGTGTAATTGTAGCACTACCAGCAGTGTCAACAATTGAGGCAATAGGGCTAATCCAATAATCACCACTTTCTTTAATCATTACAACATCACCAACATGAAACTTAGTAATATCAGCATCTTCAATTGCGAGAACTGAAGTAGTATTCCCAGTCGCTTTTGATGTTGTAGTTGTTGCGATAGTGCGTTTGCCAGCTAGCGCTGATTGTAATAGCAAGTCGTATTCTGTAGCAGTTCCAGCGGTGCCGTGAGCTTTGGCCTCCACAACAACAGAACCTGAGCAAGAACGCATTCCGTTCAGAGGAATTGATTTGGAAATAGATGATTTTAGTACGCTTCTGTCAATAGTTTCTCGTGCTAAATTCATTTCTAAACTGTTTATTGCAATAGCTTGTGTTGCAAGCGTAGGGTCAACCGCTACACCTGCCGTAGTTTCTTCTGTAACATACACAACCGCCGATTTGCTTGTAATATAAGCCATTTATTTTCTCCTTATTCTCTTAGATTGATACTCGATAAAGAATATCAAACGTTGTTTTTAAATATATAATCTTAGATACTGTATCAATGCCAGGTAAATCAATCCGAAAATCGTTTACTGTAATAACATAGGCTGGTACTCCAAAACGGTTTTTCAAGCCTAATTTTAGCACTTTCTGACTAGCTTCTTGCAGAGTCACAACCGCCCCTCTTTTTAGTATATCGTCATTCATATCTTGTATATAATTAGCTAGTAAGTGCAAAGAAAAAGATTGCAAATAACTAATAAAGTTATTTGTTGTCTTTGTCTCAATTATATTATCTGGAGTTACTACATACTGATATTTATTTTTATTCATATTTATCTTAGCTAAGTCATAATAAAAGTAAGACTTAGTAAACGTAGTTAACTCACTAGCACAAACGCCCTCAATGCCCGATATTATTTCACTTATCATCGCATTAACCTTCCAGTTTTAACTTGCTTAATAGTGCTTTTATTAAGCACATCTGTTGAATTATCAAAGCTTAAATAAAAAGTATTTAAAAACTCACTACTTTTCTTCTCGTAATTCTTCGCTAGTTTCTCATATTTATCATTCTCATTGTCGCTTAATAACAAACATATTTGTGCTACTGTATCATAAGCTGATGCTTTATTCAATTCATAAACATTATCAAAATCGAATATACTAACAAAGCTTTGTTGCGTTAGTTTACCAGCATTTGTGAGCTTTTGTAATATATTCTCTTTACTTAATTCGATAATATTATAAATTTCTGTAGTAGTCCCAAAAAGGTTTATATCTGACAGAGCAGGCATAATGGCGATAACATCAACATAATCACAAAAAAACCTTGACACTGCTTGTAATACAAGTGCACCAGTTGCAACACTTGTGCTTATTTTATACCAAAATAAAGTTTCACTTTGTAGTTCGTATGTATACTGTGGCAATGGATTTGTCCAAAACAAGTTACCACTGCGTGTTAAATTTTGAGTTTCATCAGTTACTACCACATCCGCATTACCTAAAGATGAAACACTAAGCACCGTTGAAATAACGCTCACAGTGCTTAAAACTAAGCTCAAATTTTTCAAAGGCCGTCTATAACCAACATACAAAAACTTAGTGCTAGAAAGCTCAATACTAGCTGTTTGGGAGCCTTTCACCTGACTTAGCACAGTAGAATAATCAACGTAGCTAGTGCCGTTGTAATAGAGTATCCTAAGCGTATCTTGTATGTTAATCATAGTAATTCCTACTTATTATGCCGACTCAATTATAACTCCACGTTTACCAGCGTCCAGCGTTTTTAATCCGTAGACGTGTTGCAACAAAAACTCAATAGCTCCATTTATCAGCTTAGGTGCTTGTTGCCATGTGACCTGTGCTTGTCTTCCAAATGCAACATGATCCTTGTGATATACAAGGACTTTATCAACAGTAACAGAGTTAGTCATAAGCACTCTTAAGCCTAATATTTGACCAACTTCGCCAGTTAATAAAGGGATATTATTACCATATTTTCCTGACTCAATAAAATTAGATAGTCCAGCAATATGCCAATATTGCTTAGGATTCACAGCTAAATATCTGTCTTCTCGTGGTACATTTTGAATATCTAACAACTGAACAGCCGCAATTATATCAGCAATCTGTAGTGTAACTGATGATGTAAATACTATTTTATGATCTGGAGATGAAGCGCTACAAGCTGACAAAGCCGTATAAATACCCGCTTCCATCTTTTCCACAAGCGCGATTGTAGCACGTTCTAAAATCTTCGCTTCTTGATTAACAACTGACTGCATCATTGCAATAGATTCAGCCTCAACATAAACACCTTCTTGGCTATTTAAAGCCAAAGAGTCAGCTGACCACGTTATGACCTGCGATGTATAGTTACTATTTTCCGATTTTGATTCTGCGGTAAATGCTGTACTTCTACCAACAGAAACAGACTTAGCACCAAGTTCCACCTCGGAAGACAAATCCAAAATAGAAGGTAATAAAATGCTTCTATTATTTAATACACTCTGAACATATTGAGAAACAACACTCAATCCAACCGCACTAGTTTCGGTTACTCCTAAAACTGCCATTATCGAACTCCTTTTTTGAATAAGTCAAGTAACTCTTTACTTGATAAACCTTTAATATCTGACTGAGTGATAATAGGACGTGAATTTGTAGCTAGTTTGTTATCTTTTTTGGGCTGATTTGCTTGGAAAAATACAGGATGTTCTTGCTTAAATTTCTCGATAACATAATCAACACTATCATCGCTAACTTCGTTATTCTCGTCAATTTCAAGAGATTCTAAGTCCGCAAATTGCATAAGATATTTATCGTTAATATTGCTTAGTTTGCTTTTAATTGCTTTAGTCTTAAGATACGTCATCATTTTATTTTTTTCTTGTGACAATGTTTCTTTTAATAAAGCGTTCTCTTTTTCATATTTCAAAGCAACATCTTGAAATCTTTTTTGTTCAACTAGCTTGTCGTTTTCTTCTTTATCTCTTGACACTTGCAATTCCATTAGTCTAGAGTCCAACTCGTTTGCTTTTAGTTTTGCTTTTTTAGCCTCATCTAATAATTTACGATGTGTTTCATACGAAACAGACTTTATTTCTTGGTCAACTGTTTCGCTATTAGCTACAACTAAATCGTTTATATTATCACTCATTTCTAACTCCTACTTGTTTGTTTGCAATTCTACTCAATAGATATGCTTTATTGATACAATCAACTATATTTATATTATAAAGTAATACGTATTAACAAGTCAAGTAGTCTACCGATTAGTTGACTAGTGGTTGTAAGCTGTTAGTTGACAACCACCGCAAACGAGGCTGATTTTAGATTGATTATTAAATTAAAAGATGTTAAAAAAAAGATAGCAACAAGGTCATCAGTTTCGCAAGCTTTCCTTGTTGCTAATTCTAAAGTATAGAATTTTTAAACAAGAAGCAAGCGAAAAGAAAGATTTTTTTAATGGACATTTTAGTAACTCCTACTGTACAAGTTGTTAACAACAAGCTAATGGTTAGCTCACTAAATATTGCTGAGGTGTTTGAGAAAAAACACAAGCATGTTTTACGAACTATAGAGGCAGAAAAATCCAATTTCACTGAGCCCAATTTTGGGCTCAGTGAGTACAAAGACCCTACAGGCCGAACTGTGCATTTCTATCTCCTTGACGAACGTTTTGCTACTTTCCTTATTACTGGCTTTAGCGGAAATCGAGCGAAGAAATTTAAGCTAGCTTATATAGACGAATTTATTCGGATGCGAGAACTTCTATATAGTGATGGCAAGTATATAGAACTAGAAGAAAAGCTAAAAGAAACAGAAGGAAAGCTAAAATTTGCCACTCAACAGATACAAACACAAGCAGAACGATTCCAATTAAAAGAATTAGAACGAGCAAAAGAAATGGAAAAGTACAAAAAACACAGTCCATACGTCAAAGGAAATACTAAACAAGTTAGCCTATTCGGAGACTACGACCCCTATCGAAATTGTACCCCGATAGAGGAATACACTTACAAGCGAGACCACAACCTAAGAATAGCTAATGCTTGTTTTAGCGCATATACAAAATATGCCAAAATACTAACAAAACTAATAGGAAAAAAAGAAAAGTTGTTTTTTTAGATTGATTATTAAATTAAAAGATGTTAAAAAAAAAGATAGCAACAAGTTAAACATTTGCGAGCTTTCCTTGTTGCTATATTTCTAACCTACAGAAATATTTAACAGAAAGCAAGCAAAAAGAAAGAATTTTTTTATGGATGTAAGTTTAGATCAAATTCGTTTTGGTAATTGTGACTTTTCTTTTTTTGAGGAAGAAGGGAATTTCTTTTTTAGAGCGAACGATTTAGCAAAATTTTTAGGATACGATCTGACAGCCAATATGTTAAAGCTAGTCAAAAATATGAAACCTAACATTCCTTTAAGGACTGTTAGTTTAATGTCCTCTGGTCAAAGTCGAGAATATACTTTTTTAACGGAGTCACAAGTATACAAAATTCTATTTCGCAGCAACAAACCAGAAGCCCAACCGTTCCAAGATTGGCTATCCGAAGAAGTTATACCCTCTATTAGAAAAAGAGGCGTCTACCAAACTAACAATAGAGTGTTACAATTAGAAGAAGAAAAAACCAAACTCGAAATTGACATCCTCCCACCCCTAAAGGAGTGGGATTCCCTTTGTTAGCGTTAGATGCCCCTAACGGACAATAGTATGTTTCGAGCTGCGTTGACATCTCGATCATGGTTTGCTCCACATTCTAGACATATCCATTGTCTTACTCCCAACGCACTTAGTCCGCTCGGTCCGCTTCTTACGTTGCAGACTGAGCAAGTTACGGTAGAAAACTTTTCAGAAACTATTTTTACAACCATCCCGTGCCTAATGGCTTTATATAACAACATGGTTTTTATTTGAGCGTGGCTTGCGTCATATAATGACTTAGCAAGCTTTGTTTTACATAATCCTTTTGACCCAATATTTCCAACAATAACAAGCTTACTTGTTGTGCATACCTCCGTAGTTGTTTTGTGGTTCCAATCATTACGCTTGTTTTTTATTTTAGCGTGGAGTGTTTTTGTTTGTCTTTTCTTTCTTGCTCGTTGGATTGTAGCTAGTTTTTTTTCGTGTTTGCGAGTTAGGTTGTCTCTTGAGTATTTAACACCGTCGGAGCAAGTGAGTTGATCTTTGCAACCTAAATCAATACCTATCTTTCGCTCACCATGTTGTTTGCCAACTACCACATCGCAAACTACATTTATGTACCAGCGTCCTCTGGAGTCCTCGTTTAAGGACACAGTCATAATCTTCCCAATAATAAATCTACTGTACCATACTCTAAACTTACGTTTCATGAATTGGAAATTACCAGTATATTTATCAAACTTCACACTCTGATTGGTACAAGGGATCCAGCCTAAATTCTTCTTTCCAGTTCGCCATCGAAGTTTGGCTTTCGTGAACTGACCGCATTTTTTAACATACTCTTTAACAACATGTTGTGTTGTTGCAGAGTGAAGCCCTGCTACTTTAATTTCTCTCTGTAAATTTTTATAATTGAGCCATTTATTATTGATTTTGTGGTATTCTAGTTTAGTATGTTGAGCTGTATTCCAAGCGTGATTTACTTTACCAGCGATGGATTTAAGAAACTTAATATCTATGGAGTCTTTAATTCTATATCGGTAAGTTATCATATGCCGTTAGTCCTTCCTTGCATTTTACCGCAAGCTTCGATCGAAGAAGAAACGGCTTTTTTACTATATACTAGCTTTTTTAGGAAGTCAATTCATCCTCCCACTAAAGTGGGAGGTTTTCTTGTGTGTTTTGATAAAAAATGCAGACGAAAAATATCGACAAGCGAAAAAGTTGGAGGTGGAAACTATAACCCTCTTAAACAGATTTGCTTACTTTATAAGATTGCCCGAAACTATAGCTTTGTATATTGCAAAAATGCCTCCAATTAAGCCCTATGGGAACAGCCCGCTAGCGAAAGCTGCTACTGAAATTAAAAAAATGCTAGGGGATAATCTCTCTAATTAAAGTCTCAAAATCACGCTTAAACGCCATCACTTGAATGTCACTAAAATAGAAGAATGGTCGTTCTGGTCGTTTATCACTACCATCGTTAGCCCACTGTGCTTTTTTAGCGTTAAATCCTGTAAAATAAAGACTAATTCTAACATTATTATTATAAATAGTTGTCTTTTTTTGTATTGAATTTAACATTTCTCCAGTCAGCGTTAAACAACTCTTGCTAATAAGCCTTTTGTCATATAAAATAGATTTCAAATATGTTCTTCTGGCTCTAACATAACTCTTGCTTAATACTGCCAGTTTTTCTGGTGCTAATTCATTTCCTTTTAAGCCCTCGCCTAAGCGAGTACGTAGCTTGATATTAAAAGCAAAGTTGTTAGCATAATCAATAAAGAACTTATTTCTATTTATAACTATTAGTTTTTTTATTTTATTGATTAACTCTTGAATATGCATGTTAATTAAACTTTAATTTAAATAGTTTTCTTAATAATTCTATCTTGTCTTTATCGTTTAATTCTACTTCTATATTATCAAAGCCTAACTCTTTTAATATCAAAAGTAATTGCAAATTGTCTACTTTTATCTTGTCTTCGTCTAGTGCTAGGCCCAATAAAGGTAGCATATTTGTGTCGTTAATTCGTCTTTTTATGTTGTTTATTCGTGCTTCAGTCATCTTTTCTTTAGCTACTTTTAGAGCGTTTTTATTAACATTTGAAATAATTGAATCGATTGAAACACTTGTTGTGATTGGAATATTACTAGTTAGAGTACTAAAATTATTCGGAATAACCGAATTTACTCGCTTATCAGCTTTATTTTCGATATTCCTAATAGTGCTTATATTACTATTTTTTTGTTTTTTAATTACTGTTAAAGGCTCTTTAACGTTAGAATTTGAACCGCTAGTGACGTTATTACTATCGGTCACTGTGTCTTCTTCTTTCACAAAATCAACATTCTTATTTATTTCTTCTTTATTTAATGGAAATTGTTTAAGAATGTCTAGCAATTCTCTGTCGGAAATACCTAGAAAATCCCGCTTAGGTACGGTATCACCAACGATATGATTAAAAGCTTTTAGCGTGTTTCTGTTTACTATTCCTATCTTAACAAAACCAGGAGTGGAAACGTCAATAACTTGCAAAGAGTTAAGCATATTACTAGTTAGAGTTAAATCAATATGGTCTGTCTTACCCGCAAACTTAAAAGCTAAAGAATTGATATATGCTTTGCTATATTTACTATAACTATTAAAGGCAACATTATTCTTGTCATATCCTTGTTTTGTTCTAACTATTATTCTTTTTATTATTAACAAGGCTATGCTTTTTCGTTGGTATTCTGTATATCTTACATCAATCGGTATTAGAATTTGTGTTTTAGTACGTGCATACGCTACATCCATTGATAGCCTCTAATTGTTTGCGGAATATTTAGTAAAGCCACGAGACATAGCAACTGCAAAATCAGGAATTGCAATGCCTATAACCTTTTCTTTTTGCTTTGAAATTTGTCTAATTCTGTCAGAAGCCACTTCGATTGCTTGTGGATTTTGATCGACTCCTATCCAGCGACGACCTAGTTTTTGAGCTACAGTTATTGTTGTGCCAGAGCCAGAGAAGAAGTCTGCAA
>Ga0316608_1000255_pt1 | contig 27283 bp, 22 predicted proteins | sample MIS2016152B_MG_FD_207673 | JGI IMG/M metagenome (GOLD analysis project Ga0316608, IMG submission 207673) | Microbial mat bacterial communities from Middle Island sinkhole, Lake Huron, Michigan, United States - MIS.2016.152B | ecosystem: Environmental > Aquatic > Freshwater > Lake > Sediment...
TTTGATCATCTTTCGATAATTTAAGAAATAATGCTTTTATTTGTTCAATTATTTGCATAATTTTGCTATAAAATTTTTCGCAATATAGCAATTTTTTTCAACAACAACGTTTTTAATTAGAGCCTTTAATATTAACTTAGAAATATATCAAATATGTCGGATTTTTTACCGGCATATTTGATATTTAATTTATAAACTAACTTCACCTGATTTCAATTGAACTGTAGCCCGAATTTTGTTTTACAAGTTCAATTTGTGTTGTGATTCGTTCTTTAATTGCCTGAACATGAGATATAATTCCAATTGTACGATTTGTTTGCGATTGCAAAATTTCAAGTGTCGAAAGTGCTTTATCAAGTGTTTGCTGGTCAAGCGTTCCAAAACCTTCGTCAATAAACAGACTTTCGATTTTTGTATTTTTACTTGCCAAATCCGACAAACCCAGAGCCAAAGCTAAACTCAGCAGAAAACTTTCACCACCAGACAACGTTTGTACAGAACGCTCAGAATTAGCCATGTAAGTGTCAATTACAATTAAATTATCTTTGATAGATTGTTCGCTTTTTTTGAGAATATAACGGTCGTTAAGTTTTGTCAAATGTTCGTTTGCAAGTGTTATTAACTGACTTAAAGTTATTTGCTGGGCATAAAGTGTGAATTTTTTTCCGGTTGCATCTCCAATTAGCTCATTTAAAGCATTCCAGCGTTCAAATTCTTTTTCCTGCAAATGATATTGCTCAAAAAGTAATTTAGATTCTTCGTTTCGCTTTTTATTTTCTTCGAGTTTGTTTTTGATAATTCCTATTTTGCGGTTTTTGGTTTCAATTGAGGATTTCAATTCCTTGATATTCTTTTCGGTATCTTCAAAATTTGTAGATTTATCATCTAAAACTTCATGTTTTTCAATTTCTGTTGAATTATCTTTAATTGATTGTATTACAGATGTTTTTCTGTCATGCAAATTTGTTTGTTCTTTTTTAATTTTTTCTACTTCCTGTTCCGAAAGTAAAAATTTAAGTGCTTCATCTATATTTTTATAACCTTCGGCTGTTAATTTTGGAAACAGATATTCTTCTTGTCTAACAATGGTTTGATTTAAATTTTCAAATTCTGATTTCAAATTCTGAATATTAGTTTCGATATTTTGCTTGTCCGAAATTAATTTTGCAATTATTTTTTCGTTTTCGGATATTTTTTCAGAATTTAGTTTTATTGACTTTCTGATTTGATTTTCAACCTCATCCGGTTGTTTATTTTCCAAAAGTTCAAATCTCTCGGCTTTTAATTTTTCAGAATCATTTTTAAGATTGTCGAGTTCTGTTTTTTGTTCCAATAATTCAACTTTAAGTTTTTCAAGCACTTCTGTTTTTTCTAAAACCAAATTTTCATTTGCAAAAATCGAATTTCTGAGATTTGTAATTTGCTCTTTTACTGAATTTAAGTTTTTAATTTCGGATTCCAGATTTTCAATAATTACAGAAAAATCTGTACTGTTTTTTGTGAAATTCTGATATTTTAAAAGATTTTCAAAAACTGATTTTTCTTTCAGATTAATATCCGAAATTTTTTCAAAAATATTTTCAGTATTCTGTATTTCAGCTTTTAAATCTGTAAGTTTTCCGATTAATTCAATCTGAATTTTAATATTTTTGGCTTCTTCAATTACAGTTTTTACCGAATTTGCAATTGTTGGAATTTCTTCGATATTCGATTTAATATCAGATTGTTTGTTTAATTCTGTAAAATCAAAAACTTGTTTTTCAATTTCTGAATTTAATTCCGATATTTTTTGATTATTGGTTTTAAAAATGCTTTGGTTTTCGGTTTGAAGTTTTGTTATATTTTGAATTTCAGTAACCAACTTTTTATATTCATCTTCTTTTTGTTTCAAAAGTTTTGAAGTCTGGTCGAGTTTGTTTTCGTAATTTGTAACGTAAGGATGTTGTTTTGAACCACATAAAAAACATTCATCGCCAAGTATCAATTTCTGTCTATCATCAGAATATTTTGCTTCGAGTTGTTGCCGTTCTTTCTTGATTTTCAGTTCTTCTATGTATTTTTCTACAATTTCTTTTTGTGCAACTTTATCATTAATTGTATTTTCAATTTCAGAAATTGATTTTGAAATTTCAACATTCTGATTATTTATTTCTGATAGTTTTATTTTACTTTTATTGTAATTTTCAGCTATTTGAAGTTGCGATTTAAAAATATCGTGCTGATTTTTTAAGTTTTCGATTTTAAGCTCAAGCTGAAGTTTTTCGCTAATTTCAAATTTCAATTGTTTATCAATTTCAGTTTCGTGAATTTTAATGCTTTTGATAAAATTTTCTGTAACATTTTTTTTATTTTCCCATGTTGTGGATTTTGATAATTCAGTAATTAATTTTTTATCATTTAACTTATTAATTACCAAATTTGTACTTTTACTTTCCTGCTTAAAAACTTGAATCTTTTCTTTCAGCAAACTAAATTCTTTTTCAAGTTCTTCTAAAATAATATTTTTCTGATACCAGTTTTCCGATTTTTCGATTTCCGATTTTTCCGAAATTATTTTCTTTTCAATTTCTTCTTTTTTTGTTGTATCAAGTTTAAAATTATTTGATTTTTTCTGAAATAAAGCCCTGGTTTCGTTAATTTTAGAATCAAGATTACTTAAAGAAAAATCTAATTCTCTAGCTTTTTTTATTTTTGGAAGCAAAATTTCAAATTCCTTTTCTAGTTTTTCTTTTTCCAGATTAAGTTTTATCAAAGATTCAGCATTTTGCTGATGTTTTTTTGTGATTTCAATCAAATTTTTATTTGCAATTTCAATTTTATCGTGCAAATTTATTTTCTGCGAATTATTATTTTTTAATTCCAGAATTTCGGATTTCAGATTAATAAGTTTTTCATGCTTACGAAGTTTTAATAACTGATTTTCAAAGTTTAAAACTTCGTTTTCAATTTTTTCGGATTGTTTTTTTAATTCAGCATGTTTAATTTGCAGATTTCTGATGTTTTGTTTTACTGTAAAAAGTTCAGATAATTTTTGCAAAAGTAAATTATTTGATGAAACCGTAATTTCTTCATTTTTCTGTAATTCAACTAATTCAAAAACTTCATCTTTAGTTAGTAAATTTATACTTTCGATTTTAACATTCAGCAAATCAAGTTTTATTTTTTCTTCTTTTTGCTTTTCGAATGCAGCTTTTCCAATACGGCGATAGATTTCGGTTCCTGTAATTTTCTCGAGCAAATCGCCTCTTTCATCGGGAGTTGCTTTTAAAAATTTTGCAAAATCACCTTGCGAAAGTACAATTGATTTTATAAACTGGTCGTAATTTAAACCAATAATTTCGGTATTTAAAGTTGGAATTTCGCTCTTTTTGCTCGAAATTATTTTTCCTTCGCTATCATCTGTAATTTCAGAAAGTTCCATATCATAATCACGAAGTTCTCCGGTTCGGGCAACCGAAATTTCCCATTTTGAGCGGTAACGTTTATTTTTGATTTCGTATTCAACTTCGGCAAAACATTCGTCTGTATTTCTGGTAATTACAGAGCCATAACTTTTAACTGCATTTTTCGACAAAACACCAATTCGTGGAGTTCGATTGTAAAGTGACAGTGAAATTATATCCAGTAAAGTGCTTTTTCCTGAGCCTGTTGGACCAATAATTGCAAATATTCCGGCATTAGCCAATGGCGACAAAGTAAAATCAATGCTGCTTTTACCTTTTAACGAATGTATATTGTTGAAATTGAGTTTTAAAATTTTCATTTGTTGTAAAACTTATTGTATTTTAATTTTATGGAATATTATTCGATTTTTTTATGGAATATTTGTGATTTCAGAAATTTCAAAAAATGAATCATTAATTTAATAAACATTATTAAAAAAATAACTGCAATACCTATCGGATTTAAAGCCATAATAATATGAAAAAAAGTTAATGTACCTTTTTTAACTGTAAAATTTGAAAAAATAGCTTCCGGATTTGAAAGGTAATATTTAAACTCTGTCTGTTTTTTTTCAATAGTATTGTTTGAAAAAATATTCATATTTACTGATTTTGAAAAAGCCAGAACATTACTACTAAACTGCTCAAATTCTGCTGCTTCAAAAATAACATTTACATTTGTGGTTTTGTTTCCGGCATCATTTTTACGTAGAAATTTTTGCGGTTCGGCTTGTCTTCCAGCAATATTCATTTCAAAATCGGCAATATCCAATTTTAAAACAGTTCCAATTATAACTCCCTCGTTATTAACCCATATATTAAAGTTATATTTCACATTACTTTTGAGATACGAAAACTGGCGATTGTCAAGTGTTATTCTGAAAAAATTATTATCGGCAAAATAAAATTCAATATCTTTTGACTTAGATATTCTTGCTCCTATGTACGAAAAAAAAACAAGCAAAAAACATGATGCAATGGCGGAAATTGTTGCATAAATCTCTTTTTTGTTGTCGAAATAAAAAATGAGAGCCATACAGCCCAAAAAATATATCAGAAATACAATCATAAATATTGTATTTTTTGCCCGGTATTTTGTTATAAATGTTTGCATAAAATTTTAACCTGACTAGTGTATTGTCAATCATTAATTGAATTTAAATTTCAGTTGAAAACACCTTAAATATGTTGATAATGTTACACATGTCAGATGTTTTTCACCTGACAACTTTCGTTTGACATGACATTCGTTTAAAAAAAATATTTTGAAGCAGATTATACATTATTACATTATATTAAACAGTCTGTTATATGACATTCTAAGTTAAAAAAGCAATTAAACTTAAAAACCATCAAACTTAAAATATGCTGACGATAACTTTAGAGTGTACCTTCGTCAATAACTTCAAAACTTATGTTTTCGGTACAACCTAAAAGTTCAAGAAGCCAAGCAGTTGTGTTTACTACGTATTTTACACTTTTTCCCAAATCTATAGCATAATTTGGAATTCCCTCCCACTGGTATGGAATAAATTTTTTCGACATTTCGGTTTCCAAAAACTTTTGGTGTTTTTCTTCATCACCCTCAAAATCTGGGTCGAATGTTATATTTAAACCAAAACCAAATTTATTTGTACTGTTTTCTAATTGGTCTATAAACGATTGATGTACAACCTGCAATACAATTTCATCATTGTAAATGTAATTTAGTATGAATCCGTTGTTAACAGGTTCAAAAACATACAAAATTTGAGTTACTTCTTTCTCAATATCTTGTTTTAATTTTTCTATATCCATTTTTAGTTAGTTTATAAATTTTAAGTAATTGTAAAATAATGTTTTTGTTAATTTATTTTTTTACAAAATTAATGAATTGAAATTTTATAAATTACTTTAAGTTAGATTCTTTTTATTTAAATTCAAAATATATTGCAAACATACAATATTCCCACCCAAAAAACAAAAAGCAGAAACTCGGTTTTGGTTTCTGCTTTTTGAATAAATCATGAATAATTTCTAATAATGTAAATCTAAAGCTATGATTTATGCTGTATTTTGGGTAATAAAAAATGTCCTTTTCTAAAATAGCGATTAATTATTTTACAATAACGTTTTGACAACCTTCATTTTCAGCAATAAATTTATATTTTGTTAATTCCTTTTCGTCAAATTCTGTATATTTTTCAGAATTTTTTACACCAAAACTTCTGTAACCTATTATTTTATAAATAACTGATTTATCGTTTTCTGAAATAAATTTTGCAATTTTTTTAATATTTAATTCATTTTCATGAAAATGTGGGAATACAACCGTTCTGATTTCGTAAACTTTTTTTTGTGAGAACAAATATTTTGTATTTTTAAGTACAAGTTCATTTGATTTTCCGGTGAGTTTCTTATGTATTACATCATCAAACCACTTAATATCAACCATTGACTTATCAAAAAGTTTTGAAATTTCCACCATTTTTTCAAAATCGAGATACGCATTTGTGTCGATAAATGCCGAAATATTTCGCTTTTTTGATTCTTCAAGTAGTGATTTCAGAAAATTATATTGGTATGTACATTCACCTCCCGAAAATGTTATACCAGAGATAAATGGACGAGTTTTTTCTATTGATTTGAAAATTTCGTCAACTGTAGTTTTTTTTACTTTTGGCGAACTAAATAATTCGCAGATATTTGTACAGTTATCACAATTTGTACAATTTTTCTCTATGTAGTTAATTTTTGAATTTTCAAAAGTTAATGCAGCCGAATTACAAGCTGGATAACACTTTCCACAATTTGAACAGAAATTAATTGTCTCTGGATTATGACAATACAAGCAGTTAAAATTACAACCCTGAAAAAAAATAACAGTGCGATTGCCGGGTCCGTCAACTGCACTGAAATTTAATATTTTATTTATATATCCTACTGCCAATTAGCTCTTTATTAACTTCCTCTTTTCTACATTTATTCCTCTGTATGTTGGCGAGCCAAGAGAAACTGTGTCTTTTAGGTTTTTTTCGCCACGGTCAAATTTTTCAATTTCCGACTTTTTAACCAAATATCCTGTAATTCTAATTAAATCAGATTCTTTTGTGTAGAATGAAAAAATTCGGATTCCACTGTTTAAAGCTCCTTTTATTATATCCAGAATAAATTGTGGATTTTCTTTAGCAGTTTTTTCAAAAGTAAAAATATCGCTTATGCCTGTTGGAAAAAATTTATGAAGTTCTGATGCTTGTATCAGCTGCTCAAACGTATCTGGTTCTTCACCGGCAGGAATTCTGCAACCGGGTGTTGTATCAACATCATCACCTATTCCGCACTGTGCGTGTAGTTTAAACTTTTTATCTGAAATAGTGCAATATTTGTTATTATGATTTTGTACTTCATCTGAGATTTTTTTTATAATTTCAACACCTAAATCATCAGCTTTTTTATTGTGTCCAAATTTTTGATTTAAATTTTCTGCATCCATCAAATGATTTACAGCTTCTGCAAGTCCATGAATACCAAACATTGCTAAAAATCGGTCTTTCTCGATAAGACCTTCCTGAACCAGAAAATTGCTTTCAAAAAATCCGCTTTCTTCGACCAGAAATTTAATTCTTTCGTCCATCAAACGACACATTGCTTTAACAGCCTCAGGCATTTTTTTTGCAAAAAAGTTTTCAATATTTTCAGAATCCTGAGCTAAATGTTTCAGATTCATTCTAATAAGTGTATAACTTCCTCCACCTATTGGTAAACCATTATAACAACTTGCAATTCCGTAATTTACGCCAAAATCTTGAACAAACATTTTATGATTTGCAAAATATGGTTTTGCAGATTTTAAACCAGTCATAATTGCTTCTTTAGCAAAATCATCAGGTGTTGTTTCGTCGTACTTTAATGTTAAATTCGGAACATCGTTTACAAGTTCTCTTTCGGCAATTAAAATCAATCTGCCGGCTTTTGTTTCGGCTGGTCCAATGTTTGCATGAACGAATGAATCTGTCAAAGTCCGGTCAATATGTGTAAGAAAAAGTTTAATTATTTCTAAATCTGACTTTTCGTTTGTTATAAAAGGTTCGAGTAAAGTATCAATATTTCCTAAAAAAACAGGATAAGTTGTAATTGAAGGTGTATGTTTATATAGTATAAGTAAATTATTTACAGCTTCATACAAGTTTTTTGGAGGCAATAGATTTAAAAATTTACTTCCTTGTTTCATAAATTTTTCATAATCAGGAAGTATGTATCGTGGTCGGAAAGGGGCATTTCCTTCAAATAAATCACAAATTATTTTTTTGTCAAATAATGTTTTAATTTCGTCGTCAATATTTAGTACTTCTATACTATTTTCTGCATGTCGAGATAATTCAATAACTTTCTGTTCAAAAGTTAATTGCTGATTTTTTATTGTACTCAGAATTTTATTCATAAATTAATATTTTGCGATTTTAGTAAAATTAATTGAGATATTTGAATATTTTAATCCTGTATTTTTTTGAAAACAAATTTACGAAATTTATTTTTTAAACCAAAGTTGAAGTTATTTTTTTATTTTAATTTTTGGATTTAAATATTGAAGGTTAAATGAATTATCCTCTTTTAACAGATATTTATTTTTTACGGAAAAAAAAACTTTCAGAATTTGTACTGAAAGTTTTTGTAAGTTTATTCGTTTTCACGATATAATGATTTTGAATTTTCAGCATTTGGTTTATCCCAGAAAGGTCCAACAGCCATATTTTTAAAAGTTAAACCTTCGTACAATGCGTCAACAAATTCAGTGGTAGTTCCTGAACTAACAGCAGCCGGCATACGTTCAAATACGTAAGCACCAAGCCTATCAAGTTGCTTGAATGTAACAAAAAACCAGAATACTTCTTCCGGATTATCCTCTGAAGGAATGTAATTTACTTTCTCTTCATCTTTTTTGTACAACATTCTTGAATTCAATGCTTCACCCTGAGTTTGAAAAGGTCCGACAACTATTTGTCGTCTCGAAATTCCATACCAGACTTCTTTTTCAAAAGCAGCAACTGTTCCTTTGGTTAGTTTTGAACCTGAGCCCATTAACTTGTATTGGTCGGTTCTTTCATCTAGCTTTATACTTACTGTAAACCAAAAAATTTCTTCATCTTCGGTAACACTTGCTGGCGTAACCGACATTGCTTTTTTAGCTTTGTGAATTATATTAAAGGATGTTGAGTTTAAAAATAAAGTTGTAAAAAGTAAAACGACAAAAAATCTTGAAACTCTCATTTTATTAAAATTTAATTATTATTTGAATAATTAGCTATGTATTAAATAAGTATAATTACGTGGCGTTATTTAAATCAAAATTTCACCAAATACAAAATTAAATAAAATTTTGAAATAAAACATTTACAAACGTCAAAATTTATACCAGATAGTAAAAAAAAATGAAAAACTTATTAATGTTGATTTTATAGTTATGAAATTTGGTTTGAAATTAATTTTAATCTGTTAATGTAAATACAATAGGAGTCAGCAAAATTGTATCATTTTCAATTGTTGTTGCTTTTATTTGGTAAAAAAAGAAATATTGACCATTTTTCCATTGTGAAATAAGAAGTTTTTGTTGATTAGTAATAAGTTCATTTTTTGAAGTATAAAAGCCATAAAATCCATCCCATGTAAGAGAAGTTAATTCAAAATGTACAATTTTTAAATCTTTTGATATTAAATCAGGCTCAATGCATAAATTTGAAAAAACTGTTAAACGTGAAATAGAACATGAATTGATATTTGCAAATACTGGATTAAACACTTTTTTTGGAATTATTTTTCTTGTTGTTGTTGAGGTATCAACTCGCAAATATATATTGTTTAATGAAAAAGTATCTTTGTTATCTAAAACTGCTAATATTTCAGTAAATAAAACATTTACACCTTTATAATTTGAAAAGAATTGTAACATTTCATCTGTAAAATATTCGTTTATTGATAATAATTCTTCTCGAAAACCACCAACATTTAATAAAACTTTAAATCCTCTGATTTCCAAATTATTCTTATCAGATATCAATAGCAATTTTTTCTGCTGTTTAAATTCTTCTGTTCTCATGTTTCCATCGTAAATTGAATCGATTGTCGCCAAAGCAAAAAAATCTGGTTTTGGATAATTTTGTGAAAAAATTACGAAATTTTGAATAATAATTAATATCAATAAAAATGCTTTTTCCATTTTAATTATCATAATGTTAATACAAATTAAATTGGAGTATGCAAAATTGTATCATTTTCAATTGTTGTTGCTTTTATTTGTTTAATCTGGTAAAAATAAAACGCTTTGTAAAAATTAACAAAAAAAAGCTGTCTTATTTCGACAGCTTTCATTTTATTAGTTTTTTAAAAACTGAATTGCTTTATCTATTGCATTTTGAATTCCTTCTGGTTTTTTTCCTCCTGCTGTTGCGTAATGTGCTTGTCCACCACCGCCGCCTTCAATTTCAGGTGAAATGGCTTTAATAATTTTTCCGGCATCAAACTTAGATTTTAAGTCATCTGAAACAGCAACTGTAATATTTGCTTTTCCATCTATTTCAGCACCTAAAACAATCAGTAAATTAGAAAATTGACTTCTAAGTTGGAATGTAATATCTTTTATAATTGCCGCTGAACCTGCTTCAATTTTTTCAGCAATTATATTAATTCCATTAATTTCTTTTTTCTTGGATACAATACTTTGCTTTAAAAATCCGGCGAGTTCATTTCTCAGATTTTCAACTTCTTTATTAAGTTTAGAATTATCGTCAATTAATTTTTCAACGGCACCGGTAATATTTTTCGAAATTTTGAAAATATCTTTAAGTTGATTGAAAGTTGTAAATTGTTCATTAAGTAATTTTTCTACTTCATAAGATGTAATTGCTTCAATACGTCTTATTCCTGAGGCAATTGCTTTTTCAGATATTATTTTAAACATTCCAATTTGTCCTGTTGCAGTAACATGGGTTCCACCGCAAAGTTCAATAGAATCGTCAAATTTTATAACTCTTACAACTTCACCGTATTTTTCACCAAATAAAGCCATTGCACCCATTTGTTGTGCTTCCTTAATTGGAACGGCTCTATTTTCATCAAGCAAAATATTTTTTCTGATTTTTTCGTTTATAATTTCTTCAACTTTAGCAATTTCTTCATCGGTAAGCTTTTGAAAATGAGCAAAGTCAAATCGTAATCTGTTTTCATCAACCTGAGAACCTTTTTGCTCAACGTGGTTTCCTAAAACATCTCTTAATGCTTTGTGCATTAAATGAGTAGCTGAGTGATTAGATGCAGTTAGATTTCGGTTTGTTTTATTTACTACAGCTTTAAAATTTGAATAAAGATTTGTTGGTAAAACTTCACAAATATGAACAATTACATTGTGTTCTTTTTGAGTATCAAGTATTTCAATCCGTTCTGTATTTGAGATATCTTCAATATATCCTTTATCTCCAACCTGTCCACCACTTTCAGCATAAAATGGAGTATAATTTAAAACTATGTGGAACAATGCTTTACCTTTTGACGAAATTTTGCGGTATCGAGTAATTTTTACATCAGCTTGAATCTGGTCGAAACCAATAAATTCCTGTTTATCATCATCTGATATTGTAGTCCAGTCGTCGGTTTCAACTTTTGCATCATTTCGAGACCGTTTTTGTTGCTCCTGCAAATTGTCGTCAAATTCTTGTTTATTAATTGATAAATCATTTTCTCTTAATATCAAATCAGTCAAATCATAAGGAAATCCAAAAGTATCATACAAAACAAAAACAGTTTTGCCGTCAACTACTTTATTTTTTTCTGATTTTGTTTTCGAAATTATTTCGTCTAAAAGTTTTATTCCATGTTCTAAAGTTCTTAAAAATGAATTTTCTTCTTCATGAATCACTTTTTCAATAATATTTCTTTGCGAAATCAGTTCGGGATAAGCTTCACCCATAACTTCTGATAAAACAGGTAGTAATCTGTAAATAAATGCTTCTTTATGTCCTAGAAAAGTGTAAGCATATCGAATAGCTCTTCGCAATATTCTGCGAATTACATATCCGGCTTTTTCATTTGAAGGAAGTTGTCCATCAGCTATTGAAAATGAAACAGTTCTCAAATGGTCAGCAATTACTCGCATTGCAATATCTGTTTTTTTATCGGCACCGTATGTAATTTTAGAAAATTTAGCAATTTCTTTTATAACAGGTTGAAATACATCAGTATCGTAGTTTGATTTTTTTCCTTGAACAACCATACACAATCTTTCAAAACCCATTCCGGTATCAACGTGTTTTGATGGTAAAGAATGTAGTGTACCATCTTGTTTTCTATTAAATTGGATAAAAACCAGATTCCAAATTTCAATAACAAGCGGATTATCTTTGTTTACTAATTCGCTTCCTTTAATTTTTGCAATATCTTCGTCAGAACGCAAATCAACGTGAATTTCAGAACAAGGTCCACAAGGTCCTGTGTCGCCCATTTCCCAGAAATTATCTTTTTTATTTCCAAAAAGTATTCTTTCTTCTGGTAAATATTTAGACCATAATTGTTTTGCTTCTAAATCTGGTTCAATGTTTTCTTCTTGGCTACCTTCAAAAACAGTTGCATAAAGTCTTGATTTGTCAATTTTTAATAAATCTACTAAAAATTCCCAAGCCCAATTAATTGCATCTTGCTTAAAATAATCTCCAAAAGACCAGTTTCCTAGCATTTCAAACATTGTATGGTGATAAGTATCATGTCCAACTTCTTCTAAATCATTATGTTTACCCGAAACCCTTAAACACTTTTGAGAATCTGCAATTCGCGGATTTACTATTTTTGAGTTACCTAGAAACAAATCTTTAAATTGATTCATTCCTGCATTTGTAAACATTAATGTTGGGTCATTTTTTATTACCATCGGCGCTGATGGTACTATCTTATGTTGTTTTGATTCAAAGAAATCAAGAAATGCTTTTCTAATTTGTCCGGAATTCATAATATTTTTTTTGAGTATTTTAGTTTACATTGAATAATTTAACTTGCAAATTTATAGTTTTTTTCCAAAAAATATCGAAATTTCAAGATTTTTTAGTAGATTTTTAGGAATGGTTTTATTTACTGAATGATAGTTTGTAGCATAACGTATATATTAAAAAAAATTAAATTATTTTTTCCTTTAATAAAATTCTAGCGTTATTAAAACTAAAGTTTTTGGTTAGATGATTACATTTTTTGGATTGATTTTTTTTATCTTCAAATATATAATTGGTTACAATTTTAATGATTGGGTAATATTTTTAGTCAGACAAAAAACATTAGAAAATTAAATTATTAGTTCAAGAAATTTCAAATTCAAAATAATTTTTGTAAGTCATGAAAATATATATCAAAATATACTTGGAAAAATAAAAGAAATTTTGGAAATTTGTAGTAACAAAAAACTAGGTACTTAACAAAAATCCAATGACAAAACATGCTAATGCAATAGAGTATTTTAAAAAAAGTTACCTTCATTTTATTCGTTCAGGTGATAACATTTCTGCTGCATACGAATTATGCAATATTGGTGAAGTATATTATGATTCCGGCGATTTAATACAAGCCTTAAAATATCTTCAAGAAGCTGCAGAGCACATGAATAATCTTGAAGATAAACGACATGCAGCTATTCAACTTCAAAGTATGGCAACTTTTTACGAAAAAATAAATCAGCAACAGCTTGCACAAAAATGTTGTCTTGACAGCATTAAATTGCTTGAGATTTATGGAGATGAGAGAGATATTTCAAATGCTAAGAAAAAACTTATAAAATATAGCTAACTATAGTTATTATTAGATAATTATGTTTAAACCCAATTATTTAATTATCAGGTTTAGGTTATAAAAAAGGCTACTAAAAAAAGCAAAGCCAAATAAATGGCTTTGTTTGGTGTTATTTTACAATCATTCGCATAAAGTGCGGAAACTGAATTTCCCACCAATTCCAATTGTGGTTTACATCGTGCCCCCAATATTCAACATGTGGAAAAATTCCTTTATCTTTCATAATACATTCTAAATCTCTGGTATCTTGAAGCATTGTATCTTCCCAAGCACCTTGTCCGCAACAAATAATAATAAACGAATTTCGATATTTTTCTAAATACCATTCATCGTACATATTTGGCAAAAAAGCTATTGGCGAATTTATATAAACATTTTCGTCCATATAATCACCAAAGAAATGTTTAATATGGTAATTTCCACTTAAAGCCAAAGTTCCGGCAAAAATGTCGGGGTGTCGTAAAAAGAAATTTACACTATGGTAAGCTCCCATACTTGCACCGCTTGCGAAAATTCTGTCGCTATTCTGTAAAAAATTATGGATAAAAGGAACAACTTCGTGAATTATGTAGTTATCATAATCTTGATGTCTAGCAGCACCTGCCGAAGGATGTTCGTTGTATCTGTGCCATGTTTCGTCGTCTAAACTATCAACACTAAAAAAGACAACCTGACCATTATCAATCATATCAGAAACAGTGTCAAACATTTTACGGTTTTCAAAATCGAAAAAACGTCCACTTGAACTAGGAAAAATAATAAAAGGCAAACCGGAATGACCATGAACTAGTATTTCCATGTCTCTGCCAATGTGGTTACTGTACCATTTGTGATATTCTCTGTGCATAAATTTATTAGTTTTAAATGTATTATGTGCGATTCTTTAATTTGTTTTACTATTCAGGTGCAATAATAAAAAAAATATTTGTAATCAGCAAGTCAATTGTAACGGTTTGATTAAGAACTAAAATTACTTTAACATTCTAAAAATTATTATCTTTACATAATTTTTTACTTACCAAATTAATTTTGTGAAAAAGAAATAAAAATTATTCAATAATTAAAAATAATCAATAATTTTGAGAAATTATTATTTATATTCATTTCAATAAGTATGATAAAAATATTAATTTGTTTAAAATGAATATGCAAAAAAATCTTAAAATGTTGAATTTCTGAGAATTCAGTATTTCAGTGTTCAATAATTTTAAAAAATGACCGACATATTATCAGATAAATAGATTTTATAATAAAATATTTTCATAAAAAATTATTAATAAATGTATTACAAAAAAATATTAGTTTTACTTTTTACTTTTTTCATTTTCGGCAAAATATCATTTTCTCAAGAAGATGATTTTCTTTTTGATGAAAATGGAAACTTAAAGGAAGAGTTTAAAAACGAAAAAGGATTACTTTCAGAAGATTATTTGCCTGATGCAAAAGAATATCATTCAATAGAAGAAGCAATTATGGCTTCAAATCGAGTTTACAAAATTGTTCTTCAAAATAAGGAATTAACCGAAATTCCGCGTTCAATTTTTGAGTTTCAAAATCTGCAAGTACTTGATTTGTGGCAGAATAATATCAAAGAAATTCCACCTGAAATTATGGATTTACCTAATTTGCAATATATTGTACTAGGAAATAATTTATTAACAACACTACCAAAGGAAATTGGAAGTTTAAAGAATTTATTACTGCTTGATTTGGAAGGTAATTTTTTGACAAATCTGCCAAGCGAAATTTCGGGGTTAGTTTTACTGCAAGATTTAGTTCTTGGAGGTAACAAGTTAACATCATTACCAAACGAAATAGGTTTTTTAAAGTCATTGATAAACATCAGCTTATGGGGAAATCAAATAATTGAAATACCTGATGAATTCTGCGAACTTTATTTTTTACAAAGTGCCGATTTATCAGAGAATAAAATAAGTAAACTTCCCAAAAAAATCGGAAAAATGATGAATATCTTAATTTTCGATTTACATGCAAATAATTTATCAAAACTACCTAAATCATTTTTTAAGCTGGAGAGTTTATCGTATCTCAATTTATCAGATAACAATTTTATTTCCATTCAGTCAGGTTTTGAAAAGCTACAGATGTTGCAAATGTTTGATATTTCGAGAAATGAACTAAAAAAACTTCCTTCAAATTTTGGAAAAATGCTAAATCTTGGTTCTTTAGATATTCATGAAAATAATTTAACTTCACTCCCAAAATCATTTTCTGAGCTTGATTATCTCATTTCAATTAATTTATCGAATAATAGTTTTGTCGATTTTCCGAATCAACTTTGTGATTTATATAATATTAACGAAATAGATATTTCTAAGAATAAAATCATGGAAATGTCTGAGCAAATTTCGCAAATAAATACTTTACAGATATTTAACTGCTCTGATAATAGTATTTCAGAACTTCCTTCTGAATTTGGAAAATTAAATAATCTTCAAAATCTCAATTTATTTAATAACTCAATTTCGATTCTTCCTTCTGAATTTTATGATTTACAATCGCTAACAATTTTGAATCTCGCCAATAATAATCTGAGTTCGATAGACGAAAAGATTAAAAATTTCACCAAATTAACAGAGCTTAATCTAAAAAATAATTTGTTAGTAACAGTACCTGCTTCAATATCTGAATTATCAGAACTTAAATTATTTAATATACAAAATAATCAACTTTCGGATTCTGAAATACAAAAAGTTAAAATGCTATTAAACACTAAAGTTATTTATAGCTATTAAATTATGCAAAAACTAAAATTTTCTATAAACTTTTTGACTTTGCTAATTATTTTTACTTTAAATAGTTGCAAGGAAACTGAAACTCAATATAATTTTGAAATTGAGGGCGAAATTAGAAATTCACGAAATGAACTGATTTATCTGTCAAAGGTTAATGAAGACAGTTTAATTATTATCGACAGTTGTGAAATACACGATAATAAATTTAATTTTGCAGGTCAAATTGAGATACCAGAAATGTTCTATTTATCAGATAAATACTTTAAAAATTACACTCCTTTGTTTGTTGAAAAATCAAATATTAAGTTTTATGCCAAAAATTTAGAATTTAGCGATTTAAAAATTGAAGGTTCAATATCACATCAGCAATTTACAGAGTTTTCAGAAAATTTTTCAATTTATCAAAAAAAATATTCCTACATTGTTAATCATTTGTCTGACAGTATATTTTTTGATGATTTGAGCATTCAGTTAAACGACAGTACTTATGAAACAATAAAAGATGAAAGATTAAATTTTTTGAAAAATTATGTAACTCAAAATAATTCTTCGATAGTTTCGGTTTATATTACTTATAAAATTATTATGCACGAAGTTTCTAAAATCGAATTGATTAACATCATTTCTGAATTTTCAGAACAAAATAAAAAATCTAAATATTATACTTATATCGAAAATTTTATTAATAAGTAAATCAAAAAATTACATCTTTTCGTTTTTTTTCAAAAAAAAAATTAAATTTGCAACATCGTAACATTAAAATTATTAACAAAAATGTTTTTCAATTCAAGAATTTTTTCTTTCGTTTTATTTTTTTTACTTGCTTTTTCAGGATGTTTTTTCAAAAATCATAACCTTTTAAAAAACACTCGTAAAGCTGCTGAAAATAATGTAGTTGAAAATAATTATTCCAGAATTTACAATTGCAGTAATCCTTACTGCTTTTACAAACATTTTACCGGAAAACTAAAAAGTGGCAAATCAATTAATCTTAATCTGGAAAGATTTGAAAATAAAATCTCCGGAAATTATTTTTACCAGAATTCTGATGAAAATTATACTTTTGAAGGCGATATTGACATTTCAAATAAATTTGTTATAAATACCTATAATTCAATTGGAATTTCGACTGAAACAATATCAGGAACTATATTAAATGACTCAACTTTAAAACTAATTATAAAAATACAAAAAACAGAATCTAAAGAAGAAGTTATTTTAAATGAAGATTATACCGAAAGTTTAGAATTTTACAGATTTAAAAAAGAAAGAACAATTTATCTTATTGAAAATGATAGTTCTATGTTTTGTTCTATAGATTTTAACTATTTACAACCGGCAGAAAATTATTTAATTGAAACAAAAACAATTATTGATAAATCTTTTTTTGGAGATAAACTATTAAACCACAACAGTTCAAATAAGTTAGATACTTTAATTTCTGAAATTGTTAATGACTACAAAAAACTAAATACAGGCAAAAATTTTGATACGGAACTTTCGCCACTCTACACATGGAATTACATGTCGGACATGAAAATAATTTATAACAACAATAATATTCTATCGTATGCAATTTATAATTACGAATTTACAGGCGGTGCACATGGTTCGAGTTTGACAATTTTGAAAAATATTGACATCAAAACACAAAATGAGATTTTACTTGAAGATATATTTATTGAAAACTATGAGAACAAGTTACTTGAAAAAATCCTACAATCGCTTGTTATGAAATTTAATGTAAATACTTTTGTCGATTTAAACGAATATCTATTTGACTATGAAAGCGTAACAATTACTAACAATTTTTATCTCGACAGTTCAGGTATTTGCTTTGTTTACAATCAGTACGAAATTGCACCATATTCATCTGGTCAGATTTACGCATATATCGATTATTCTGATATTTCTGATATTTTAAAAAATAACTTTGCATTAATCAACAATTAATATATTCTAAACTGTTAATAAACATCTGTATTCCAAATTTAATTTTCTGCAAATTCTATTTAAATTTATAAAAAAATCTGCCAAACTTATATTTATTTACAAAAACATAGTTTAAAAATTATAATTTTTATTTACTTTGTTGCGTTTAAATTTGTAATTTATAATCTGATATTTTTATTAAATATCTTTCCAATAAAACATTAAATAACCAAATTATTATAATATGAAAAAAATACTTGCTTTGGTAACAATTTTTACAATACTTATTTTTAGAGTATCTGTTACATCTGCACAAAATACATCTAATAAAGATTCTATGCAATTTGATTCTATAAATCAGGTTGAAATGAATTATGAAACAGATGAAACTTTTATTGACGAAGAATCTGAAGAAGTAGGTGTACATCAAGCAATAAAAACAAAATTTATTGAAGGTGGTCCGGGTTTTATGGCAATAATTTTACTTTGTTTAATTTTAGGATTAGCAATTGCTTTAGAACGAATTATTTATCTCACATTATCGACTACAAATTCAAATAAACTACTCAAAAAAGTTGAAGATGCACTAAATTCTGGAGGTGTTGAATCTGCCAAAGAAGTATGTCGCTCAACCAGAGGACCAATAGCAAGTATTTTTTATCAAGGTCTTGACAGAGCCGAACAAGGAATTGATGTTGTTGAAAAATCAGTAATTTCTTATGGTGGAGTACAAATGGGACTTCTCGAAAAAGGTATAAGTTGGATAACATTATTTATTGCTCTTGCTCCAATGCTCGGATTTTTAGGAACTGTTATTGGAATGATTGACGCTTTTGATGCAATTGAACTTGCAGGTGATATTTCGCCGGCTTTAGTTGCCGGAGGTATTAAAGTTGCACTTATTACAACAGTTGGTGGTTTAATTGTGGCTATGATTTTACAGGTTTTCTACAATATTATTATTGCTAAAATTGATGCAATTGTTAATAATATGGAAGATGCATCTATTTCACTAATTGATATTTTGGTAAAATTTAACATTAAAAACAATAAATAATGCCAAATTCATTTTCAAAAATATTAACCATTTTTTTAGGCGTTTTGGTCGCTGTTTCGGCTACTCTGGTGTTTTTATTTTACTCAAATGTTACTGGCGATAAAAATCTGGACGAAAGTGAAATGCCTTTTCTCAATATTTTTTTTAACTGGGGAATTTTTCTTACAATTCTTGCAATTGTAGTAGCTATAATTTCGCCGGTATTTACAATTTTTCAAAATCCGAAAAGCAGCATAAAAAGTTTGATCTCAATTTTTGGATTAGGTCTGTTATTTTTTGTATCATACTTATTTTCAAGTGGCGACTTACTTAAACTAACTACCGAAAATTCGGGAAACGTATCCGAAATGCTTAAATTAGGAGATACATTGTTATTTTCGACATATATTCTTTCAATTTTAGGAATTATTTCGATTATTGTTTCGGAAATTGTAAAGTTTTTCAGATAAAACAGTTGAAAAAAATTAATCTTTTACAAAAACATTAAAAAAAAATTCACGACTTATGGCTAGAAGAACAGTTCCCGAAATTAATGCTGGTTCGATGGCTGACATTGCATTTTTATTGCTGATATTTTTTCTGGTTGCAACCAGAATGAATGTCGATACAGGAATTTCTATTAAACTTCCGCCTTGGGCTCCGGATTCAACATCGGTAAACGAAAAAATAAAAGACAGAAATATTTTTCAGATATTAATAAACAACAAAAACCAGTTGGCTATAGAAGGAAACTTATCTGAAATTGCAGATTTAAAACAAAAAACTATAGCATTTTATCAAAATCCATCAGCAAACGAAAATCTTTCGGAGTTTGAAAAAGTATCAGATAAAATTGAACAAGAAAAGATTAAAAAAGATACCGACAAAATGCTCAACTGGCAAAAAGTTCTGAATACATTTGGAGATATAAATATTTCAAAAGGAATAGTATCATTGCAAAACGACCGCGGAACACAATATAGTAAATATATAGATGTACAGAACGAACTAGTTGCTGCAATAAATCAAATGCGTAATGAACTTGCAATACAAACTTTTGGCAAGTATTATGAAAATTGTAATTCTGAACAACAAACTATGCTCCAATTAGTTTATCCGTTAAGCATTTCCGAAGCAGAACCTCGGAGTATTGAAAAAACAAATTAAACTTTAATAAAAAATGTCGAAATTTAAGAAAAAAACAAAATTTGGACTTGCTCCTATTTCAACCGCATCACTGCCGGACATTGTGTTTATGATTTTGTTCTTTTTTATGGTTTCTACCAAAATGAAAGAAATTGACTATAAAGTTAAAATAAACTTACCTTCTGCTACAGAAATTAAAAAACTCGAAAATAAATCACTTGTAAGCTACATATTTATAGGTCAGCCATTACCAGCTTTTCAATCAAAATATGGTACAGAGCCAATGATTCAGTTAAATGATAAACTTTCGCAAGTATCAGATATTTACAATTATATTATGGCTGAGCGTCAATTGAAAGGTGAAGATATGGAGGCTTTATTAACTACTTCATTAAAAATTGACAACGAAACTGAAATGGGTATTGTGTCTGATGTTAAACAAGAACTGCGAAAAGTACAGGCTTTAAAAATTAACTACACTACTTCAAATAAAGTCGAAAAAAAATAATGGTTTTTTACAAACAAAAAAAGCTGCATTTCAGCAGCCTTCTTCATTTTTTTTTTCTTATTTTATTCAACAATAAAATTTTTAATAACTTTGTTATCAGCTGAATTTAATTCAATATAATATAAACCCGATTTTAAACTATTTACATCAATATTAAAATTATCCTGATTAATATTTTTATTTTCAATAACTTGTCCTAATAAATTAAAAATTGAATAAGATTCAATTATACTTGATGATTTAACAGATAATAAATTTGTTACCGGATTTGGATATAAACAAATGTTATTTGCTGTAACATTGTTAAGAACTGTTGCGGGGTCCTGAACTAAAACATCAGATTCTGTTAAAGTTACACCATCAGCTCCGCTACTTTCACCATCAACAATACAAGCTGTATAAAATGTTACACTACCAATACCTGACGAAGGAGCTGTCCATGAAAAAGACCATGTAGTTAAATTTTTATCAACATGAGTTACACCACCTGCAACTAATTTTGTATTAGCATCTAAAGTAGCAAAAGTACCAGCATCAGCACCGTTTGCTTCACAACCAATTTCAAAACCAGAACCTCCCGAACTAGGAACTGTTAATGTTAATGTATAAGTCTCTCCAGGAGTATAACCAGAAGATGGAAGCCCCGTCAATAAACCTGTTGAAGGAACTGCAGCACTTCCGTTATGACACATAAAACAACTTTTTCCATCTACCGGTGAACCTGTATAACCTCCAGTAGAACCATCTGGAAATAAAACTTCGCTTTTGTTTGACGTTGTTAGAATTGCAACAAATCCACAAATAAGCAATACACTAAAAAAGTAAAGATTTTTTTTCATAATAATTAAAATTTAAATGTTTATTTGACTTAAACAAAAATAAAAAAAAGATAGCGAAAAAAAAAATCTATAATTATGATAACCTAGATTTTATGTAAAACAAACTTTACTGATTTTTTATCTCAAGTATTATTTCTGTGGTTAATTTATTTATCAAAAAGAATTTTAATTTATTTTATTTTTTCAATTATTCTAATTAAAGAATTACAAGAATAATAAAAGTTAATATTCTTATATGTAATTATTTAATTTGTTTTCTATTAATTTTAAAAATTATCACCATTGATTTATTTCAATTTATTATTGATATATATCAATAAAAATACTACTTTAAAATATAATTTTTGAAATATACATCAGTATATAGTTGATTTATTTCAATATTTTTCATTGTATAAATCAATACATTATATATACCAATAACATATAAACAGATTAAAATAATTTAAGATATATATATATCTTTGCAATCTAATATTAATTTAAAATATATAGATATGAAAAATTTTTTAAAATTTAATTTTTTAATGTTATTTGTTGTGATTTCATTTGTATTTATCTCATCAAATGCAAAATCACAAACCGAAGGAACATTAACATTTAATTTCACAGATGCTGCTAATTATCCCGGTGCAGCATTGATGTCTGCAAATGGAAACGGCACACCTGTTGGCAATTATTACAGAAATTTTATGGTTGTTTGGATTACAAACAGCACTGGGCAGTTTGTAAAAACATTGACATTTAATTGCCGTCCTGATGGTGGCGAAAGAGACCATTTTCCTGTTTGGAATGAAAACTCAGGTCAGAATTTAGTTGATGCTATTTCAGGTGCAACTCGTACACAACCTGATGGAACAGCTTTACCAATTGTTTGGGCTACAAATTCAATAACATGGAATGGAACAGATTTTTTAGGTAATAATGTTCCTGATGGCACTTATTTTGTAACAGTTGAAAGTGCTTGGGACCGTAACCTTCCAGGTCATAATGATATTGCTACATATCAATTTACAAAAGGAGCTACTACAAATCAGGTAACTGGTACACCTAGTACAAATTTCTCTGCAATTTCTTTAAATTGGCAGCCTAATACAATTTCAATTACTCCAAATCAATCATCTTTGGCTTTTGGTGTTGTAGGTTCTGCTACAAAATCGTCTTTTACTGTTGCCGGAACCGGCACAACAGCTGGTATAACTGTTAGTGTACCTGTTGGCTCTGGTTATACTGCAAGTGAAACTGAATTTGGAACTTATTCTAATACATTTACTTTTTCACAGGCTTCAGGCGGAACTGTATGGGTTACATTTACACCTACTGCAGGTCAATATTCAACTTCAATTGTTTCTTTATCTTATACAGGAGCTACAACTAAAAAAGTTTCTTTAACTGGTGCTGGAACTGGTGCTAAAATACAAACTTCAGCAACTACATTAGCGTTAGGAAACTATCATACACCAAGCATGACAACTATTCTAAGTTATACTGTATCTGGTGTTGAGTTAGCTAGTGATTTGATTATAACTCCTCCTGTTATTGCTTCAGATGTAAATGCATGGTTAGTTGGTCTATCTAGCTCGGGTCCATGGGTTACTTCGCTAACCTTACCTCAAACTTCTGGAAATATTGCTTTAACAACAATTTATGTAAAGTTTAATCCTTCTGTTGTTTCATCTCCAAGTACAGCACACAATGGAACAATTACTAATGTTGCCGGTGCAGTTTCAGTTAATGTTGCAGTTACAGGAAGAGCTAGAGCTGCATCTATCACAAATACACCTTCATCATCAACAACATCATTTATTACATTTGGAAGTGCAAATGTAGGTGGACAGTCTGACGAAATTATGTATAATGTTACAGGAACATATTTTTTAAGTACTTCTCCTGCTATAACAGTTACTCCTCCTGCCGGATTTGAAATTTCATTTGTAAGTGGTGGACCATATCAGACAACCCCTTTAACAATTCCTGCACCTAGTGTAACCGGAACTATAATAACACAAAATGTTTACGCAGTTTTCAAACCAACAGCTTTGGGCATTGTTCCGGGTGCAACTACTATTATAACACATGTATCTGGCACAACAACCAGAAGTACCTATGTAACAGGAACAGGTATTGATGTATCTGCTACTGTACCAAAAATTACATTAGCTCCTGCAACTCTTACTGATTTTGGCAACTTGGAATTATTTTCAGTATCACCTGTTCAAACCTTGAACGTTACAAGTATAGGTTTTGCAACTGATATAACAGTAACTTGTCCTCTTGGTTTTGAAATATCTTCATCTACAGCAACTGTTCCAAATGTATATGGAAGAGTAATTACTTTGCCTTCAACCGGAGGAATTGTAAATGTGAGATTTGTACCAACTTCTAAAGATAATTATACAGGTAATATTTCATTTAGTTCTCCTAATATTGTTACTAAAAATGTATCAGTTACAGGAAAAGGTATTTTACCTGCAACAATTGAAATGTCAAAATCAACTTTAGATTTTACTGCTGTACAAATTGGAAATACCGCAGAGCAAACATATACAATTGCAGGATATAATTTGTTAGGAAACATTTTAATAGGAGCTCCTAGCGGTTATCTTGTAAAATCATCGGCAGCTACAACTCCTGATGTTTATGCATCATCTATTCAATTAGCACCTGCAACCGGTGTTGTTAGTACTGCAATAGTATCAGTAAAATTTACTCCGGTAGCAGCTACTACTTATCCTGGAACAATAACAAATGTTTCGGGTACAGCAAGTAAAAGTGTTACGGTTTCGGGTACAGGAACAGCAATACCTACATTTACAGTTACTTTAGAATCTAGTCCTGCTATAGGTGGTTCAACTTCAGGTAATGGAACTTTTGAGCAAAATGCAAATATTAGTGTTTCTGCCACTCCAGCAACTCATTATACATTTGTGGACTGGAAAAATGGTGTAAATCAGGTTTCAACAGCAAACCCTTACAGTTTTAATGTTACAGAAAATGTTACATTAACAGCTTATTTCTTAGAAGATACAAAATACACTTTAACTGTTGTTACAGGTACTGGAGGTACATGTAATGTTAGCACAGGTCAACATTATACAGGGTCAGTTGTAACATTAACTGCAACTTCTGATGCAGGTTATATTTTTGATAAATGGGTTGTTGGTACTGACGAATTTACAACAAATGTAATAGATGTTACCATGACATCTGACAAAACTGCAACTGCATCGTTTATTGAACTATATGATGTAACTTTCAATTTAAATGTAGCAAATTTTGATGGAACAACAAATTCACTTTACATTGCCGGTGGTAATGCTGTTGAAGCTTTAGGTGGAATTGGTTCTTATGCAAGATGGGCTGAACCGGGAACAGATGCTGATTTCTTAATGTCAGAAGTTGATGCTACTCATTACACTCTTACATTATCAGGTGTTGAAGCTGGAAATTATGAATACAAATATTTCTGGGTTCCTGCAGGTTCTCATTCATGGAACAATGCAAATGTTGGTACAAATATGACTTTTGCTGTTACAAATGCTGATGTTGTTTTAAGTGATTCATGGACTTTTGTTGGTGTTACTGAATTAAACAAAAACGTAAGAATTTATCCTAACCCTTCAAAAGGTTTATTTACTGTATCTGTTGATGGGCAATATACTGCAAATGTTTACGACATTACCGGTAAAATAGTAACAACTACTACTTTAAATGTTAATAACAACACTATTGATTTAACTTCACAAAATGCAGGAATGTATTTTATTCAATTAGTTGGTCAAAATACAATTAATTTCAATGTTGTTGTTGAATAATTATTTAAACAATATTTTATAAAAGAGGCTCTAAATGAGCCTCTTTTTTTTTACTTTATTATTTTGAATAAAATACCGTAAGAGATTGAATAAGTAATGTGAGAATTTGAAAATTAGTGAATTTGAAAATTTGAGAGCTTGAAATTATTTAATTCAGTTTCAATAAATTAATTTTTTTAATATATAAATAGTTTTGTCTGGTTACATATAATGCTAATTCAATCATCAACCCCGTTTATCTAACCCCTAATAACCCAAAACCTAATACCTATACCTAACAACCTAACAACCTAACAACCCAAAACCTAAAAACCTAAAAACCTAAAAACCTAAAACCTATCCCCTAAAAACCCAACATCCTAACAACCCAACAACCTAAAAACCTAAAAACCTCACCACTCAACAACCTAAAAACCTAAAAACCCAACAACCTAACAACCTAACAACCCAAGCACAAAAAAAAGCGGAGTGAAATTAATCACCCCGCTTTTATTCAGATTATCCGTTAAACGGAATTGTAGTATCACCCTGCGTATCGTCTTCGATTACTTCGGGAGTTTCGTCATCAGCACTATTAGAAGTAAAAGATGAAGAAGTTGGATACATTACGTAATCATTGTAATGTGCTTCTGATACTGATTCAAAAATGGTTTTACCTATTTCGCATAGCGTAGTCATTTCTTTGTACAGTTCGTTAGCTTTTTACCAACTTATCGTCCTCAAGGAGTTCGTAGAGTATGGATAGAGAAGGAAAATGGCAAATTGCGACCATTAGGCATACCCACAGTAAAAGACAGAGTTGTACAACAAAGCTGTAAAATGGTGATAGAGTCGATATTTGAAGCAGATTTTTCAGAAAACAGTTTTGGTTTCAGACAGGATAAATCAGCACAGGGAGCAATTAAAGCTATCAAAGAGAATTTAAAAGCAGGCAAAACAGACATTTACGATGCCGATTTAAGTTCGTATTTCGACACTATACCGCACGACAAACTGATGAAAGCCCTTGAAGAACGCATAACTGACCACGACGTATTGCGATTAATCAAAAGCTGGTTAAAAGCACCGATACACGAAAAAGGAAAGATAAGCGGAGGAAAGTCCAATAAAACAGGCACTCCACAAGGCGGAGTAATCAGTCCTTTATTAGCAAACATCTATTTAAATTTACTCGACAGAAACGTAGAAAAACTTGGAAGTATATTTGACAAAGCAGGAATAAAAATAGTTCGATATGCCGATGATTTTGTATTGATGGGCAAAGAAATAACAGAAGAAGCAAAAGAAAAGACAAAGCAATTAATAGAAAAATTAGGATTAAAGATAAACGAAGATAAAACCCAGCATATCAAAGCCACCGACAAAGGAGGATTTGACTTTTTAGGATTTAATATTCGTTACGATAAAAGTCAATACAATAAAGGACAGAATTATTGGAATATACACCCAAGCAAGAAGAAAGAAAAGAAATTTCGGGGCAAGATAAAAGACTATCTGACCACGAAATTAGCACGACCGATACAAGAAGTAGTAAAAGGATTAAATGAGAGAATACGAGGGCATTACAATTACTATATAATTCCAAAAGTAAGTTATTTGCGAAACGAAGTAATCCGATTTCGTAATTACTTAGAAATGAAACTGTATAGATATGCCCAAAGAAAGAGCCAGCGAGCTTGCAAGCGTTACGGCTATAACGTGTATGAGCATCTAAGAGAGCATTTAGGCTTAATAGATATAAATACAATTGCAAACTCAAAAGGTAGCCTGTGAATGCTTACGATGAAGATTGCAGGAGAGCCGTGTGAGGGAAAACTTCATGCACGGTTCGAGGAGGGTTACTCTGAAATACAAAAGAACAAACAGAAACGAGAGACATACCGAACAGGGCAATCGGATTTAACTTTTTTATAAAATTTTGAGATTTCAAAATTTTTTATAATTTTGCGAATAATAAAATAATTTTTTTATGAGATTTTGTGTCTTATAAAAAAAAATGACACAAATAAA
>Ga0316608_1000256_pt1 | contig 27221 bp, 24 predicted proteins | sample MIS2016152B_MG_FD_207673 | JGI IMG/M metagenome (GOLD analysis project Ga0316608, IMG submission 207673) | Microbial mat bacterial communities from Middle Island sinkhole, Lake Huron, Michigan, United States - MIS.2016.152B | ecosystem: Environmental > Aquatic > Freshwater > Lake > Sediment...
ACGTAGTATCGTTCCAATTCTGAATGGAGGTCTAAATGTTCGAGTTTACCAGCCACCAGAAAACCGAACAAAAGTAAAACTGGTGTAAAGAGCGGTTTTACTGATATACTACGAACCGCCGGATACGCTCCCAAGCAAAACGAAGGGAGGGAGCGAAGCTCGCATATGTCCGGTGGTGTGAGAACCTCTCCCAGCCTGATTCTCAGGCTGGGCAGGTTACTCGATTAGGCACTTTCTATTTATCATTACTTTACAATTCGCTACGTATTTTCTGAATTTCAAAAATATCAATCTTGGTTATTTTCGAAATAGTATTATCCGACATTCCTTCGTTTATCATTTCTTTGATTAATTCTATTTTTTCTTGCTGCCGTTTTTCTTCTTGTTTTTGGCGTTCTTCTTCGCGACCTTCTTCGCGACCTTCTTCGCGACCTTCTTCGCGACCTTCTTCGCGACCTTCTTCGCGACCTTCTTCTTTTGCTGTATTTACAACGTCTTTATCCTTTGCTAAGTTTATTAAATATTTTTCATATGCCTTTCGTTCTTCTTCCGTCATATTCATTTCTGCAAGTTTTTGTTTGGCACATTCAATATTTTTTGATGTTGAACCGTCTTTTACTTCATTATTTTTTATCATGTATATCCATTCGTCTATGCGTTTTAGAACAATATTCTTATATCGCTCTACTGTTATCAAATAATATTCAGGGAATATCTTCTTCTCAACAAATTTATATTTCGGTTTTAATGATTCTGAAATCTCAATACGTTTTTTTACTGTTAGTTGATGTCCGGTATTTAGTCCCTTAAAATCAGTTGTTCCGTAATAAATATAATCATCTCCGGTACCTAAATTAAAGTATAAAATACTTATTGATATAACTTTACTGATGTCTTTAAAATCTTCTCCTAAATCTTGATTTTCTACTATTATTTTTGATGTTGCATATAATAAACTTTCCAAATAATCGGTTTCTCTGGTATTTTGTATCTCAATGTAAATTTTTCTGTTTTGACTATCTTGAACTAACAAATCAACTCGATTGAATTTATCATTTTCATCTTCCGAATTTGTTTCGCTTTCTAAAATATCTAATATCTTTACATTATCATCTTCAAACAACGCACATAAGAATCCTTCCAAAACATCAAAATTTGCTTTATCGCGAAGCAATGTTTTCATTGCCCAATCAAATCGTATTAATTTTTTAATCATAATTTTACAATTTTTTGTTTATGCAAAATTAATTATTTTTCGGTTGCGATTCAAATTTTTCAATTATTATTTTTTCTCTATCGATGCAACGCATATTATTACAATAAAGATGATGCTTCAATAAACGCTCTTGTTCTTCTTTGGGCATCCGATAAACTTCATTAATTATTTCTTCTAAATCGTCAATGTTTCTCAATTTCTTGAATATACAATTTTCGTATTCATCTAACCATGGACAACCAAATACAAGTCCATAAATCTCGTGTTTGTTCATATCTTCTGACATTTTAGTGGTTTCACTTTTTATGTCAGGCATTTGTTTTTGTTTCGTCTCAATAGTGCCTAATGGTATTGTTTATTGATGAAGTTGAGCAATTGTTTTTACGCATTTTTAGTAAATATTGCCTAATCTCTTCATTTGTAATACTTGTAGGATTTTTATAATTTAATTCTCTCATAAAATATATCCAAACTGCAGCATAACATTTTTTTGTTTTGTAGGCAAAATCAGTTTGATCAAGAAATGCCAGCATCTCTCGTTTCAAAATTATTTCTATTTTATATTTCTGTATTATTTGTCTTATATAATCTTTTATTTCTTCTTCACTATATTTTTCCGATTCCTGTTTCTCAAACATAAAGAATAAAATTATTATTAAATTTTTTTTCATGTTGTTAATTTTTAATAGTTGCTAATGTTGATGGTATGGCGTCGTGCGGGATTATGAAGCGATTTCCAATCAGTTTACACCGACTTTTTTTACGAGCCACAAACCTTCGCAAACCTCTGAAACCCGCATGCACTATACCATAAGTGTGCGTCCTGCATGAGCAGGTTGGCTAGGTTACCAGCAGTCTACTCGATTAGGTACAGACGTTTTTATTTAATTGATTCTATCCTATCAAGATATACGTTAATCAGACTGTGTTCATTTAAATTTTTTTCAATATCATCCCATATTTTTAAAATGATTCCGTGCAAATCACGAATCTTGAGATTGCCAAATTTAAAATGAATTACTTTTGGTGGAGTTCCTTTGTATAGTACTTTTAATGAAAAGTCGGCATCCTTGGTGATTATCACTAAATCATGCTGCTTTGCATAATCCCATATAGTTTCGTCACTCCATGAATCATCTAAATCCTTAACATGTATATAATCAGTATTGTTCCATAATCCAAAATAGTATGGCAAATTTGCATCAATCAGATATTTTGCCATTACGCAATCGCTCGAATTGAATATTGATGACCCATCAAATCAGCGGCAAATCTTAAACACGCATCAATATCCTCCTGAACAAGAGTAGGATATTGCTTTAGGATTTCATCCTTTGAATCGCCTGCACTTAGAAACTCCAATATAGTCTGAACGGAAATCCTTTTACCGCGAATGGTTGGCTTCCCATTGCAAATATTGTTATCAACTGTAATTCTATCCATTAGAAAATCCATATTGCTATTTTTTACCAAAATTAATCATTTAATAAGTTGAATATCATTATCATTCCATACAGAAATGGATAACAATTTTTTTAATCGTTCATTTTTATCAGATTTTGCCTTCTCTATTGTTTTATATTCATAAAAAGGTAAAACAATTACTTCAACGGCTTTATGTTGAAATGTATTAGGCAAATTAATCACTATCTGATTATTTTGTACAGTATATATACTTCTAATCGCTTGCATATTTTTAAGTTTTATTTTTTGCAAAATACAATATATTTTTGTTATTATTTCTTCAAAAAATAGTCCAAAAAAAATTTTTCTTGGAGTCTGCTTTTTTGTTTCATATACATTTTGAACTTTTCTTTAGATTCTGGATTGAATTTGGACAAAAACAGCCACTCCTAAATTATTTTTTTCTATGCAAATACAAGAATAACAAAATATATTCGGGGATGAAATCAGCCATCCAAATATATAAATATTTATGGAAGTTTTTGCTCTCCTTTGATGTTTTTTTCATTTTTTTTCTTTTCAGCTATTTTGTCCAAAGGACTTGTGATGGTCCTTCGTTTATTATCAGAAATATGGGTGTATTTCAACGTGATTTTTATGTCGGAATGACCCAGCATGTCTTGTATATAGCGCAAATCGGTTCCATTTTCGAGCAAATGGGTGGCAGAAGAATTCCGAAGCCATTGATTTGTAACCTGTTCACCGATGCCTGCTTTGAGAAGCGCTTTTTTCAATATATTCCTCACACTTATCTTACTGTATTTGCCCCGTAAAATTTAATGGAACAAATAGTGTGACGGATCAATGAATCGCTTTCTACTCCTTGCAGCGTGGTATCAATGTATTGAGTGATTTCTGTTCTCGAAAGATGATCAATTTCTTTGTCGTGAAAGTATTCGTCAAATTTTCTGAAACAGGGTAAATAAGCTTCAATGGTATTCTGATTGAATCTTTTCAATTTGAAGCGCTTGAATCAAATGCCTCACTTTGGGATGTTTTTCGACCAGATCTATAGATTGAACGAATTCCTTTTCAACCTGGCAGCCAAATAACTTTGCAATGCCATTAAGATTTAAAAAAGTAGCATTGTTACCCGGCAAAACCCACTACCGCTTTTCTTTAACCCCAAAGGACTGTTCTATTTTTCTAATCTCAATGAACAACGCTGGCAAATAACCATGCGAAACCAATATTCTTTCTTTCGCTGTATCTATTTTTATTGAAATTTTTGGGTATCCTTCCTGATTTCATTTGCGGGTGTGGACAAAACCCCAGCCGTTTCGGTCAAAGATTTTTTCTCTTCAACTTGAACCTCTATTAAATTGTCTTTTTGATTCCCTTCAATAGTATTATTTGAAGAGGTTTCGGCATTTTCGACCTTCTTTTCCAGATTTATGATGCAGGCAAACAACGCTTTGAGTTTGGTAAAACTTTCTTTACTATAAGGAAGATACCAGCATCGGTAGGTTTGCGTCCAGGTAAAACCCGCAATGGTTCTTAGTTTTTCCATTTGTCCGGGAAAAAATGGATGATGAACCCTGATTTTCGTCTGGCCCTTGTAATCGAGTTTACTGATCGTGATCTTTTGTATATTCTTATTACTTTCGGACTTTTCCTCCTGAGTACCAACAGCATTCCTCTTCCTCAAAATCTCTGTCGTAGAAATTTTGGGATTTATCTTATTTTCATGTATAGGGTGAATGCTACTCAAATCGGAATGTTTGGAGAATAATGGATTAAATCTGTTCTGTTTTGCATTGAGGCAAATGTAATAAAGTTTTATGAATGGATCAAAAGAAATTTTAGAATAATTTCGAAAATATTAGGAGTTTTTCAAAGTCAATTCGCAAACCTGCTCAAGTGGTAAACCTTCGATTGAGTGCCTCGATTTTGGGTTTGTAAGCATATTTTAGAAAAATTAGAACCTAAAAAGTAAAATGAAAGGCAAGTAGCACTAAGTTACACCAAGTTTTAAAATTCATTATTTTACATCGTGAAACTTTGTGATAACACTTTGAGCAACTTTGTGATACAAAATCCATTTTAGATTTTTAGGTAGAATATAAAGATAGTAATCAAATTTATCAATATTCGAGCAGAAAAACAATACAATTATTCACCGTTCTTCATGCCTCAAATGATATTTTGAAAGCTATGATATTTTTTTTAAAATTTCATTTGTAAATATAGAATTTAATATATCTTTGCCGCCAAGAAAAGTTTGAAGGAATTGAAAAAAAGTTAAGAATTTATTTCTTTTTTGAAGTTATTTATATTATATTTGTTGAGAGATTCATAAAGATCGAGATGACAAGCGAACACGAAGAATTGGTAAAGAGTCTGAAAGATAAAATTAATATAATAATAACTTTATACGAAAGAAGCAAAGAACAAACAAAACAGCTTCAATTAGAAAAAGAAGATCTCATTCATAAGTTGGATAGCAAAGAAATTTCGTTTAGAGATCTTGAAAAAAAATATGAAGTATTGAAGTTGGCAAAAACAATTGAAGCATCGGGTGATAATTCTCATGATGCAAAGATAAAAATGAATAGAATTGTGCGGGAAATTGATAAATGTATTGCTCTTTTAAACAAATGATTTGTCAAGCTGTCAGAATTTATAGGATTGGACATAGAGGCTAAGAAGTGACATGGAGATTTCTGATAAATTATCGATAAAGGTAAATATAGCCGATCGCTATTATCCTTTAAAAGTAGATAGAAATGACGAAGAAAAAATAAGAAAAGCTGCAAAACTGATCAACGACAAAATAGTCGCCTATCAGCAAAGATATAGTGATAAAGATGTTCAGGACTTTCTTGCTATGGCAGCCCTACAGTTTGTAACAAAAGTTATTGAATTAGAGAACAATACCGATTTTTCACCGGTAGTAGATAGTATCAAAAAAATCAATAACGAACTGGGAGAATATATTAATATCGTTCTTTAAAAGATGTAAAAATTTTGCCCGCATCATTTCTTTAATGGTCTAAAACTCAACATTTATACCATTTCGAGCAAAACTCGGTTTTTATAGAACAGGCCGTATTCCGCTGGTCGGAATTCTCAATGAGAGCAATGGACGTTCGAAATTAGCCGGAGGCTCAAACAATAACTCACTGGGGTTTATTGCACTGTAAAGAAATGCTCTGCGGGTTTTTTTATTTTTTTCCTATACAATTTCGATTTCAGCTCCTTTTGAAGAGGTTAAAAATTTTATGTTAGAATAATTAGAGGCTTCAAAAATAGCTTGTTAGTTCCGTGCTTCAGTATAACGCTTCTTTTTCAATATCCCTTCCACGCTTTACTTCCACTTTTTCATTCGACACGAAAAATGATTTATGATCATTATGTTTCGGGTATTATTTACCCAATTAGTTTAAATCTTAATACATAGTTCTATGACTTACGCAATTATAGCAATCGTATCTGCCATAGTGGGCATAGCCTTCGGATACATTGCAAAACTACATTTCATGAGAAAAAAGGCTCAGGAAATTATTCGGCAGGCCGAATTAGAAGGTGAAAATTTAAAAAAGGAAAAAATAATTCAAGCCAAAGAAAAATTCATCTCTTTAAAAGCTGAACATGAAAAGGTTCTTGCCGAAAAAAACAGCAAATTTATTTTAACAGAAAACAGGTTCAAACAACGTGATGCTCAGTTTTTACAAAAAAAGGAAGAGCTGCATAAAAAATTCAAGGAACTTGAACAAAAGAAAAAGGAATTTGACACAGTTAAAGATAGTTTTAATGTTCAATTGGAACTGGTTGATAAAAAATTGTCTGAGTTGGATAAAATTCACAAAAAACAGGTTGAACAACTCGAAACCGTTGCCGGGATGAATGCGATCCAAGCAAAATCTCAATTGATAGAAAGTATCCGGGACGAAGCAAAAGCAGATGCCATGGGCATGATCAATGAAATAACAGAAGAAGCTAAACTGACTGCAAATAATGCTGCCAAGAAAATTCTTATTTCATCCATGCAAAGGTTAACTACTGAAACCGCCGTTGAAAATTCAGTTACCGTATTTCATATAGAAAATGACGAAATCAAAGGACGAATCATTGGTCGTGAAGGAAGAAATATTCGTGCCATTGAAGCCGCTACAGGAGTCGAAATTATTGTAGATGATACACCTGAAGCAATCATACTTTCCGGTTTTGATCCAGTTCGACGCGAAATTGCCAGACTCGCTTTGCATCAACTTGTTACAGATGGTCGCATTCACCCTGCCCGCATCGAAGAAGTTGTTGCCAAAACAAAGAAACAAATAGAAGAAGAAATCCTCGAAATTGGAAAACGAACTGCCATCGAGATGGGCATTCATGGACTTCATCCTGAGCTAATCCGTATTGTAGGCAAAATGAAGTACAGATCCTCTTATGGACAAAATTTACTTCAACATTCAAGAGAAGTTGCAAATCTTTGTGCCATCATTGCTGCAGAATTAGGTTTAAATGTAAAAATGGCCAAAAGAGCTGGACTGCTGCACGATATTGGTAAGGTGCCCGATGATGAGCCAGAATTGCCGCATGCTCTTATCGGTAAAAAACTTGCCGAAAAATTCAAGGAAAAACCCGAAGTTGTAAATGCTATTGCTGCTCACCACGATGAAATGGAGATGACCTCAATGATAGCTCCGATTGTTCAAATTTGTGATGCCATTTCGGGCGCAAGACCAGGAGCAAGACGCGAGGTTGTAGAGGCCTACTTTAAAAGACTCCGTGAACTTGAAGATGCGGCTCTTACCTACCCAGGCGTACTGAAAACTTATGCTATACAAGCCGGTAGAGAATTAAGGGTAATCGTGAGTAGTGAAAAAGTAACAGATAAAGATGCCGAAGGTTTGGCTTATGATATTGCAAAGCATATTCAAACGAAAATGGTGTACCCTGGACAAATAAAGATAACCGTAATTCGCGAAACCAGAGCCGTAAGTTTTGCAAAATAAATTGGAGAATTCTTAACCTTAATTATTTGTAATAACGAACCAGCCCCAGCAGAAAATACACAGCCCGGGGTTGGTTTTTTTTCGAAATTAAACCAAGCTGATCCGTCCATATACCTGCGATTAAGTAACTTGATTACAGTGTTGTGGTTTAATTTTTCAATTTTCACTATCCAATTTCCACTTTTATTGTTCGATCAATCAATTAAAGCTAAAGAACAAACAATCCCTAATTCAAAAAAAATTGAAATTATTTTAAAGATACTTTTGACCGAAATAAAGCCTTAGCCCAAAAACATTTTATACCCAAACCGCAAAAATTTCCTTATCGCCAAATTGAATTGTTTCTTCGCGATATTCTTTCTCTTTGCGAAAATCATAAATCAACAAATATCCCTTTTTCAGAGAATAAATATCCAGATAATCGGAAAGTTGCTGTAAACCTTTCTTATGATAGACTTCACCTTCCCAGCGTTTTAATTCTATTACATATCTTTCACTCAAATAGGTGATAACCAGATCCATCCTTCTTTCATTTCCTACCGTAGGCTCTTTAAAATCAAACCCTGAGCCATTGATAATCGGTTTTATAAATGATAAAAATAACAAGCGACCCTCGCGCTCAAGAAATGCCTTATCTTTGTCTGAATTGTTTTCCCTCATGAACTGCTGAAATTTCCGCAAAATTGCAGATACTACCAAGCCATTTTCGCTGTGGAAAACTGAGATTTGCTCATGCTTTCGAATGTTTGTCCTGTTATATTTCGATAAGAGATAGTTGTAAATGCGCTGCTCAAAAATCCGATTGTGGATGCTTAGGTTTGGTTCTTTATCGGTAAAAATACCAAAAATAAAACCAAGGTTTATCACAGGATCGTTGATGTTAAAACTTAGTCTTTCTGAATTTATTATTACATCAAAAACAGTTTGATATAATTCTGGATTGTTTTCCAAATTTTTCGTCAAATCATCAAACAAGGTTGTTGTGTAATTTTCTGCACTAATCTTTTTAAAACAAAGCTCCATATCATCAACAGTCCATTGATTTTGAATTTGTTTTTCTTGCAAAATAATCTCATCCACCACCTTACACATTTTGCTCACCAAATAAGGATAGCCCGAAGTGTAATAATAAATTCTTTCGGAAATGGCAGCAATGTCCATCTCCATGTTTTTATCCTTACAATAATCAATCAACATCGTACTTATTTCCTGAGCGTTAAAACTCATATCAATGGTAAAATCGCTGGCTATATTCCAGGGACTGTTAAGTTTACCTGTACTTTCGGGCGAAATTTTCAGTTTCAGGGTTTTGACATCATGCACACCGGCAAGAATGACCGAATAGAAGGTGTGATCACGACCTTCATTTTGTTTTAAATACTTATCGCGCAATAAACCTATAAAATGCAAAAACAATTGATTATCAGAAGATTTATCAACTTCATCAATGATGATTACAACTTTCTTTGGTATAGAACTCACAAAATTTGTTATCACTTTTGATAAATAGTCGAAACCTGTGTTTTCTTCATGAACGAATTGAAAATGTTTAGCATAATCCGTATCCAAAAATTCGACCTCTTCTTTTATATAATGGACAAATCGTTCACAGAAATGGAGATTGCTTTCAAATATGGAATCACCAATTCCTTCAAAACTTAATCGAATCACAAAATATTCAGAATTTTCCTTTAGTTTGTTTGCTAATGCAGAAATCGTAGTCGTTTTACCATATTGTCTTGGGCGATTGAAAGTAAAATACTTCCCCTGTTCAATCAGTGTAATGATCTTTTTGATTTTCCCGGAAGTATCGACCATGTAGTGTCTGGCAGGAATACAATTGCCTGTATCGTTGAAAAATTTTGCCATGAAATATTCTTTCTAAAATTCGCTTAGACAAAGATACATCTTTTATTAGAACGGATTGACTAAAATTAAAATTTTGTTACACAGAGTTTCACAGAGAAACTTAGAGTTAGTATTATGTCGTTTAATGCATTTTTAGGCAGAAGCAGAACGAAATGCTAACAAACCTAAAATCATGGCACTCTATTTTTCACTTTATCTTTAAGAAGAAATCATTTGATAATTTTCGATATGGCTTTAAACTCTTCGGTTCCGGCAAAACGGCAAAGTTCAAATAATATTGATTCACAAGTAGTTATAATACAACGTTCCTTTATATAGCGATATAGGGCTATTTCTTTGTCCGAAGGTTTTCGCGAGGAAACACAATCGCCTACTACAATCGGCTGATAGCCTAATTCTGTCAGATCCACTACGGTTTGCAAAACACATACATGAGATTCTATTCCGGCAATGATTACATTTTCTTTGTCCGAAAGCCTGAGTTGGTTTGCAAAGCTTTTGTCATCGCAGCAGCTAAACGACATTTTTTCAAGATATACTGCTTTTTCTGTAATTTGCTTTATTTCGGGAAGGGTGGCTCCCAAGCCTTTGGGATATTGCTCTGTAACAATGATTGGTATGTGTAAAATATTCAATCCCTCGATGAGTCTTTTGGTCTTTTGCAAAAACACTTCTGGCTCATGCATGTGAGGATAAAGTTTTTCCTGTATATCGATGATCAACCCGATGCTATTTCCTTTTTTGATTCTCATGGTTTTAAAATATTTTATTTTTATTTTGCCAGCAAAGCTAAAAAAAACTTGAATTTTCTTTGATTTGATTATAAAAAAAAAGCTGCCTTGCGGGCAGCTCTTCAAATATTTTATTTTCAGATTATTTAGCCACAACTGATTTTTGAATTTTTACAGTAATGCTAATTGTACCTGAACCTTCTAACTGAGCAGGATTTGAACCATTTGTAATAGCACCAATTTTTATTAATCCTTCTCTACCATCTTGAGTTGTAAATGCAATAATCTTACCATAATTAGCACCACCAGATTGTAATTGATCAATAAAACTTGCACCACCAGCAGGAACTGCTGTTTCCAATTGAGCTGATGTTGTGTAACCATCAAAATCTGTAGTGCTTAATGAAGTAGCTGTAAATCTTGTTTGATTTTTAGTTGTCCAATCAGTAGTTGTATGAACATTAAATGCACTCCAATTTGAGTCATCAATTGAAGCTAAAGTAGCCTTTTTTGTGGCACCATAAAAGTAACCAAAATCGTATTTGCCTTGTTCTCCAGCAGCAACTGATTCATTACCAACTAATCCACCTTTTGTAGAAAAGAATGAACCTGTGGTATTGTTATATGATGCAGAACCTAAAAGAATTGCTGAATAGGTATCAATAACATCAGCAGTCGGAGTACCTACAGTAATAGTTTCAGTTTTTTCTGAAATTTCATCATCTTTATCAGTAGCTTTAATTGTAATCGTGATAGAGGTAGCTCCTGTTGGTACAATATATTTATAAGTAATTGTAGATGTACTTATGTTTTTCTTGTAACTAATAGCACCACCTGTATAAGTAGCTTCATCGCCATCAAATGCATCAGCAGGGGCAACCGCAGTAATTCCTGTTCCAGTTGCACCAGTAGTCGTAGTAACAATATCCAATGTTTTCATCTCTTCATTGCTTGAAGCCATAATAGTGTATTCAACACTACTACCTACTGGGATACTGCCTGCTGCAGTAACTCTGGTTACATTTAATGTTGGAGGTGTAGCTTCTTCATCAGAAGTTCCACAAGAGGTAATAAAACTTGCTGCTGCAAATGTAAGTAGGGTGAAAAATAAATTAACTTTCTTCATAACGATTAAATTTTTAATTAAACAAATTCGTATTCTTGCCTCAAAACGGCTCAAATATTTTAACATTGTACAAATATAGAAAAAAATTAGATTATTAGGATATTTTAACAATTAAAAAAAATGGCTTTTGCATGCAAAAATTTTACAACGATCTAAATTATATGCAATTGCATGTAATCTGTTTTGAGCCTTCTCAAAAAGAAAAATCTAATCCAAAAATACCTTACCTTAAATCCGCAAGTGTTTTTTGTTTGCCCACGAATCACACGAATTACACGAATTTTAGTTCATTTAAAAAAGTGAAGAAATATTTATGAAAACCATTGTCTATTACACAAATTGAAAAAATCCTGTGGATTTTAGACTTTACTTTTTCTTATTTTTCAAGAAACCCATAAAATCATCCTTGGTCATAGAAAATGTGAAATTATCAGCAATTTGGTAGTAATCATCTTTGTTTTTGCAGTAATCATAACAGTAGGTTGCCACTTCATATTTTGAATCTTCAAAAGAAAACATATTCATGATTTCGATGATTTGTCCTGTTGTGAAGCACTTTTTGTCAGCCATAATTTGTTTGGCCTTAACAATTTTGGAATTATCAAAACTTTCCTTTTCTATCGATGCCTTTATTTTATTGAAATCGTCAGCGTTCACTTGGCAATTCAAAATAGGATCATCATTGTTTATGATCACAGTGGTGGTTTGAGAACCGATAAAGTTGGCAAAATCTGTTTTATAGGGAAGGTAAGTAAATAATTGATCGGCTGCCATGTAATTATTCTTATCAAAAGTATTTTTGAATGATTCTTTCAAAAACACCAATCGATTGCTTTCGGCGCTAATCAGGCTGGCTGTTTTCATAATTTGGGCCGTGCTAAAACAATTGGCTGGCAGATACTTTTTGATCACTGCCAATTTATTCAAATCATTGCTTTCTTTCGAAATCTGGATAGCAATTTTCATAAAATCAGGCTCTGAAATTGGTGTTTGGCATCCTCGTTCGCCCATATATCCATATTCTGAAGGATAGCTGTATGGAGGAAAAACAAGTTCGTCTTTTTTGGGCTGAACATTGTTGTTATTTTCTTCATTTACCGGTTTTTGCTGCTGTACATACAACACATAATCGTGCAGGCGAAGTACATTGGAAAAAGTAGAAAATGCATCATAGACTTCGTAGAAGTTTTGTTTGTCAAAAGCAGATTCATAAGCTGTTACGCAGAAATCAAGCTTCTTGGAATCCTGGCGGAAGAGCAGAGTCAATTCTTTGATTTGAGAAGATAAAAGACATTTTGCTTTCAATAAAGCAATGGCCTTTTCCAATTTCAATTCATCTGTGGTCAATGCGCTGATGGTTTTCTTTATTGATAAGAATTCATTTTGCGAAATCGAAGTTTTGCAAACCACTCCTATAAGTTGAGCACTCGAAATGCTCATTGCAATAAAAAATACCAAAATTGTAAAACAGGTCTTCATAGATTTCTTATTTTTAAGGTTAGAAAAATTTAAAATGGTTTATTGTAGCAAATTCAATGGCATAGCCAGTATTGGAAATCCACAATAAATCATGGAGGTTTAGCTCAAATTTAATGCAAAAATTCCCATTGATATTGTACTTTTAACAATCTTTATTGAATAGAGTTTAATTATTTTTGGTAAAAGAGAAACGTTATAGCCTGAAGAATAGTAAATGTCTTGGAACGAATTGCAAATTTAAATTGATTGTTAAAATAAATACTGTTTTTGTTTGCCTACGAATTACACAAATTTTAGTTCATCTAAAAAGGTGAAAATATGTTTATGCAAACTATTTTTTATTACACAAATTGACAAATCCTAAAGATTTTAGGTTATATACGAATTTTTAATTCGAACATTAGGATATTTTTAAATTATTGAATTCCATAGTAAAATTCTTTTGATAATTCCTACAATAATCTATATATTTACCTTAATATATTTAAAAAAGTAATACGCTTGATATGAATAAAATAGACCAATACACCATTGTTAAACAATTATTCTCATCAACGAAATACACTATATATCAAGCTATTGGAGATAAATCCGAAGCCGTTATTTTGAAAGTAATAAGCAAAGAATTCGTTTCTGCGAAGGCAATTGCATCGATCATGAACGAATACAATATTATTCGGGAGTTTTCTTCACCTTTAATTGTTGAGGCGCTCAAAATAATCCATCATGAAAATGCTCCTGTCATGGTTCTGAAAGATATTGGAGGAATGCAGTTAAAGCAATTTATTAAAGAAAATGCTTCAAATTCAAGAACCCATGATATTGAAAAAGCTTTAGAAATAGCGATTCTTATAACAAAAGCAATTGGACAGATTCATGAAAAAAATATCATCCACAAGGATATAAATCCCAATAACATTATTTATAATCCTAAGACAAAATTCATCAACATCATTGATTTCAATCTTTCATCCAAATTAAATTTTGAAAAGCAGGAAATTTCCAACAATAATCTTCTCGAAGGTACATTAGCCTATATTTCGCCTGAACAAACCGGACGAATAAACAGGAATCTTGATTACAGAACAGATTTTTATTCATTGGGTGTTACCCTTTACGAATTATTTTCATCTTGCTTACCCTTTGAAGCGCAAACATTACGGGAATGGATTCATTGTCAGATTGCAATTTCACCGATTCCTCTGCATAAATTGAATAGAGAAATACCCGAAGCAATTTCTCAGATTGTATCAAAGCTGATGGAAAAATCTGCCGAAAACCGTTATCAGAGTAGCTTCGGAATTGTAGAAGATTTGCAAAGATGTTTGTATGAATTTTCGACCAAAGGTAGAATTGACACATTCGAGGCAGGAAAAAATAATGTTTCGCAAAAATTTCAACTTTCACAGAAACTCTATGGTCGTGAAAAAGAAGTAGAATTATTGATGAAGCAATTTAAAGAACTGAAAAAATATAATTCAACCACGGTTTTGGTAAAAGGATTTCCAGGAATTGGGAAAACCGCTCTGGTTGGTGAAATTTCCAAAGAAGTTAATGAAGAGAATGGTTATATTGTTTCAGGAAAATTTGAACTATTGAAGCGAGATATTCCCTATTTTGCTTTCATAGATGTATTTTCCAGACTATTTCAAATTTTAATATCGGAACCGGAAGATATGATTTTGTCTTGGTCGGAAAAGTTAAAAACCGCCTTGGCTGGCAATGGACAGGCCATTATTGATCTTATTCCTAATCTTGAATTACTCATTGGTACTCAGCCATCTCTGCCACAACTTTCCGCAATCGAATCCCAAAATAGATTTGTGTTTACATTTCAAAAATTGGTAAGAGTTATTGCCGATACCATGCACCCTTTGGTTATTTATCTTGACGACTTGCAATGGGCCGATAATGCATCGCTCGATCTACTAAAAGCGCTTTTGTCAAATAATCAAAACGGCGCTTTACTTTTTATAGGAGCATATCGAAACAATGAAGTGACCGAAGGGCATCCTGTTCAAATATTTCAGCATGAATTACAAAAGGAACATATTAATCATATTGAAATTGAATTACTGCCACTTCAAACCGATTCAATTAAAGAACTGATTAAAGATTCATTTGCCTGCCAAGATTCAAATGCCAGAGAACTGGCCGAAATTTGTTTCGCAAAAACCCATGGCAACCCATTCTTTATTATAGAGTTTTTAAACAATTTGTACAGGAAGAACCAAATTCGCTTCGATCCTGAGATTGGGAGCTGGACTTGGCAATTGGAAGAAATTCAAAACACCAATGTTACTGAAAATGTTGTAGATCTGATTTGTAGTAGAATTCAGGAATTGGAACAAAGCAAGCAAAGTATCATAAAATATGCTGCCTGCATAGGCTCACAATTCGATCTGGATTTACTTTCAGCGGTCAGCGACATAGGCAAGAAGAATCTGGGCGCCGAAATTAATGCAATCTTACAGGAATCGCTCATAATACCTTTGAGCAATGATTATCGTTTTTCCGAATATCAAGATGAATTGCAGATGAGCTACCGATTCATGCATGATAGAATTCTGCAAGCAGCCTACTCTATGATTTCGGATGCTTCTAAAGCTGCTACACATCTGAAAATAGCTAAATTACTGAAAGATAAGTATGCTGATAATGAGGTAATTGAAAATATTTTCGTTATTACAGAGCATTTTAACAAAGTCATTGATTTGTTGGATGAAAATGAAAAAGTATTTGTAGCTAAACTCAATTTAAATGCAGGTAAACGAGCTAAATCATCCAGTGCTTTTCATGAGGCATACAGATATTTAGAAATAGGACATAACTTACTACCCCAAGACAAATGGCAGAAACAATATCAACTCAGCCTTGAAATCCATTCGCAGTTAGCAGAAATTTCATTTTTACGCAATAAAAGGCAGAAAATGAAAACCATGTTGAATGAAATATTTTTAAACACCCAAAGCATTCTCGACAAAATTGATGCTTGGGAAACCCATCTTTTATCATTAAATTTTGACCATCAATATAAGCAATCGATTGCCGATGGACTTGATTTTTTGAACCAGCTCAAAGTAAAAATTCCTCAAAAAGTTACTAAGGTTGACCTTATCCTCGCATTAATAAAAACACGAACAAAACTAAAGAAATTCAGCTACGACAAGATACTCAATTTGCCCAACATGGAGGATGAGCATGCGCAAGCATCTTTTCGCATCATGAGTATGCTCATTACACCCAGTTATTATGCAAATCCAAATTTGTTTCCCATGTTGGCATTCCGATTTGTGGAACTCACAATAAAATATGGTTTAAGCAACTTATCTCCCCTTGGTTTTATTATGTATGGCATGGTCATCAATGTGGCAACCAATAATTTGGAGAAATGTTACAATTACGGCAAATTGGGTATGAATATCCTGGCTAAACTCAATGATAAAAAATATTGGGCCAATACATCCTGCATTTACAATGCTTCGATTCGAATCTGGAAAGAACCTCTCAAAAACAGCATTGATGGATTTTACAGCGATTATCAAATATCGCTTGATACCGGTAATATTGAATTCGCTACCACATCAACCGCAGTAAATATCAGTTACCAACTTTTTGTAGGAGGTGAATTAAACGATCTTTATCTCAAATTTTCTAAATACCAGGAATTCCTCAGTCAATGGCCCAAACAACCCAACGGAACGCTTTTAAATGTGTTTCTTCAGGTAATCGATAACTTGCAAAACAAGAAAGATGCACCTGAAATTCTTTTGGGAAAGCACTGTGACGAAAACAAAATAAGCGAAGAAAACAAGATTGTAAATGATCATGCCCAAATGGCGTCCATGTATGTATATAAGCTCATGCTGGCATTTATTTTTGAAAGGTATTCAGAAGCAAACATAATCAACGACAAATTAAGCAATTATATCGTAAACATCAAAGGTCTTTTGAATTATCCCGTATTTCTGTTTTTTCAATCTCTTTTACTGCTAAGAAATTATGAAATCCTGCCTGCAAATAAGAAGAAATCAATATTGAAAAAAGCGTCCAATAATTTGAAAAAATTCAAAAAGTGGGCAGATAAATCTGAAAGCAATTTTCTGGGCAAAAGCCTATTAATTGAAGCGGAAATTGAGCGTGTAAGGAATCATTGTGAAAATATGACAGAGAAGTTCAATCAGGCAATTTGGGAAGCATCAAAACAAGGTGATTTATTATTGGAGGCAATGGCTTGCGAGATCTTTGCAAAGTATTTTGTCCAAAAGAAAAATACCGAACTTGCCAAGGTCTATTTTACAAAATCTTATGAAGCATATAAACATTGGAATGCAAGCGCAAAAGTAGCGCAAATCGAGAACCGATATGCGGGTTATATATCTTCTTCTAAAAACAAAAGAAATATAGAATCAGAGTTGAATTCACTACAATTGGAATCAGCTTCCGATTTTATTGATATTGAGACCCTTATGGATTCAGCAAAAACAATATCGAGCGAAGTAAAAATCTCTGAATTGTTGAAAAAAACGCTCAAAACCCTTATGGTTCACGCCGGTGCTGCTCATGGATGCTTACTTCTTTATGATAAGGTGAATTCGAATTTGCAAATTGAGGCCGAAGGAAAAATAGAGAATGGTGAAATCATTGTTTCTTTGAACAAATCTCAAGTTTCTGATCAAGTGTTACCTGTGTCTGTCATTCAGTTTGTTGCCAGAACACAGAAAACCATTATTCTGGGTAATGCTATGGAAGATCCGAACCATTCAAAAAATCCATATATATTAAAAAATGAATTGAAATCTGTGCTGTCTGCCCCTATTATTCATCAATCTGAACTAATTGGAATTTTGTATTTAGAGAATAATCTCACTCCCAATGTGTTTACAAAAAAACATCTAAACATTGTGAATCTACTTTCTGCTCAAATCGGTATTTCTATCGTCAATGCTTTTCTATATGAAAATTTGGAAAAGATCGTTGAAGAAAGAACAGCGCAAATAAAAATTCAAGCAGAAGAATTGAAGTTAAAGAACGAAAAATTGCAAATCATGGACGAATTTAAAACAGCCATGACCGGCATGATCGTTCACGATTTGAAGAATCCTCTCAATTCAATTATCAATATACAACACGATAATTCTGAAAAACAGATAGATCGTATTGTACAGTCTGGAAAACAAATGCTTACTCTTGTGATGAATATTTTGGATGTACACAAATATGAAGATACTGAGGTTATCCTAAATAAATCTCATTGTTCATTACTGAAAATTATGCAGCATGCAATAAAAGGTATTCATGTTTTGGCCGATGAAAAAAATATAAATATTCATTGTGTTAATTGTCATGATATTATGTTGGAAGCAGATAAGGATATTCTAGAAAGGATGTTGATCAATCTATTTACAAATGCGATAAAATTCACTCCTATCAATGGAACAATTCAAATAAATATAAGTATAACAAAAAAAGTCAAAGAGCAAGGAAAAGACTTTGTGAAAGTTTCCATTTCGGACTCAGGGGTTGGAATACCGGAAGACAAATTGGATTTGGTTTTCCAAAAATATGGTCAGGTTCAATCACGCAATTCCGGCCAAATTCGATCTACCGGTTTGGGACTTACTTTTTGCAAAATGATGGCCGAAGCGCATGGCGGCGAAATAGGTGTTGAAAGCAAAGTTGATAAGGGATCAACATTCTGGTTTACTATTCCCTACATAGATTCTTATGATTCCGAAAAAAGTGAAATAAACTTGAATATCCCAAATAAAAAATATGAGTTTTCATTTTCTGAAAGAGAAAAAGAAATACTTTTACCCCTCATTCATGATCTTAAAAATGTGATGGTTTATGAAAGTGGCGAAGTTTCAAAAATACTCAAAGCTATAGACACAGAAGATAGTGAAAATCTAAATACTTGGAAGCAGGAAATACAAAACTGTTTGTATTCTATGAACGAACAAAAATATAACGAACTCTTAAACCTATTATAAAATGGTACAGGAACAAACAAATGAAAAAAGTATTCTAATCGTTGACGATAAACCTGCAAACCTCCAAATAATTGCTGATTATTTTATTGAAAGTGAATTGCCTTACAATATCAGCAAAGCGCCAAATGGAGAAATAGCTTACAAGATAATTCAAAAAAGAAAACCTGATATCATCATTACGGATTGGGAAATGCCCATAATGGACGGCATTGAACTCATAAAAAAAATAAAAGCAGAAAATAACATAAAAGATATACCTGTAATTATGTGTACAGGAGTTATGACTTCTGCCGAAAACCTTCAAACAGCCCTGAACGCAGGAGCCATTGATTATATAAGAAAACCGATAGATAAAATAGAACTCATAGCAAGAACAAGATCAGCACTTATTCTTGCCGATAGTATTCTGAAAATCAATAAACAGAATGAAGATCTAAAGTCCTTGAATGGCATGAAAGATCGCATGTTTTCTATCATTGCCCACGATTTGAGAGGCCCGGTAGGACATGTAAAACATTCATTATTACTTGTAAGTGAATTTCTTGAAAATGGTGATTTGGCCAAAGTAAAAGCCTTTCTAAAGTTAATTTCAGAAGCTTCGGAAAGTACATTTGAACTATTGGATAAACTGCTGAGTTGGTCAAGAAGTCAATTGAATTCTATCGCAATTGACCCTGTTGTTTTTGATTTGAAAACCATAATCGCTGAAACCTTCGAAATATTACATCCGCTTGCAAAAGCCAAAGGAATTAAGCTTGAAGATAAATCTCATGAAGATTTCTTTGTTTTTGCCGATAAAGATATGATTAAGACCGTAATTAGAAACTTAATCACAAATTCGATCAAGTTCACCTCAGAAGCAGGTCTTATTTCTGTGGATGTAAAATACACAAACCATGATACAATTATTTCGGTTCAAGATACGGGTGTAGGAATCGAAAAAGAAAGACTGAGTAAACTTTTTGACTTTGCCGAGAATGAAAGCACTCCCGGCACTTACGGCGAAAAAGGAACGGGTTTAGGACTTGTACTTTCTCACGAATTTGTAAGAAAAAACAAGGGTAAGTTATGGGTGGACAGCACTTTGGGTCAAGGCAGTATTTTTTATGTTTCACTACCGCACGAAGCAAATCTGGGCATTTAAATTCAATGTCGTTAATTTATTACCCAAAGCAAGAGCTTTTTAGGGTTATATAATTGCAGAACAGTTATTTAATGCTGTGTAAATAATTAGAACTCTTGATGCTGTGTTTACAAATCAGGAGTTTAATAAAGTTTATTTACAAATATTATTTACCGACTAAGTTTTATAAAAAGATTATATTCAGAACTCCTGAAGCTATGTTAAATATCGGGAGTTTATAAAAGTCAATTCGCAAAATGCAACAAAATAGTTTGCGTTTGTTTCCGGAGTTCTGCATTTCAAATTCAAAAAATGAAATTTTTGCATTCATAATTTGCATATTCGAATCTGAATATGTTATTTTGCAAATCTCTTATTGAAAATATCAATGGGGTAGCCCAATTTATTCATACTACAAATCATCAATACTGATATGTAAGTGGTTTTTCAAGAACACAAACAGAATGGAATACATTAAATTGAATAAGTTTTCAATTTTTTTCTTAAATTTGCCAAAGAATATTTCACTTAGACGATAATTAAAGATTCAATATTATTTGCCTTGTCGATTCAAATTCAAGGGTTAGCTTTTAATGAAATTCAAAAGAAAATGAAAAATTACAAAATTAATCATCAAAGCAATCACTTCATTGCTTTATTATTATCTATTCTAATCATCACAAATCTGTGTTCTTGCGGTGGTGGTGATACAAAAAACTATACCGAAACCAGCGGTCAAATTACTATTTCAGGTGCTTTTGCACTTTACCCCCTGACGGTAAAATGGGCAGACGAATACAAAAAATTGTACCCGAACGTCAGAATTGACATTTCGGCAGGCGGTGCTGGTAAGGGAATGACAGATGCACTTTCTGGTATGATAGACTTGGGCATGTTTTCTAGAGAAATCACACAAGCAGAATTAGACAAAGGTGTTTGGTGGGTAGCTGTGGCCAAAGATGCTGTTTTGCCGGTGGTGAATTCAGGCAATAAAAATCTCAAAGCGATTCTTGAGCAAGGCTTATCAAAAGAAGAATTCATGGGGATTTTTATTAGCCAAAAAATAAAGTTTTGGGGTGAAGCACTTGCTAATTCCAACAAAGAAAAAATTACAGTTTTCACTCGTTCGGATGCTTGTGGCGCTGCCGAGATGTGGGCAAAATATTTGGGTCAAAATCAGGAAAACCTCGAAGGCGTGGGTGTTTTTGGCGACCCGGGTATGTCTGATGCTGTGAAGAAAGATGTTAATGCCATTGGATATAATAATGCCATTTATGTTTTTGATTATCAAACACGAAAACTATCGCAAGGCATTCAGGTTGTTCCCTTGGATATCAATGGAAATAATAAAATTGATCCTGATGAACAATTCTATGATAATCTTGACAGTCTTTCGGCTGCCATTAAATCGATGAGATTTCCTTCACCACCTGCTCGTAATCTCTATTTTGTGGCCAAAGGAAAACCACTTAGTAAAACGACTTTAGCCTTTATAAATTGGATTTTGAAGGATGGTCAAAAATATATCCACGAGGCAGGTTACATAGAATTATCCGATTCCTTACTTGTATCTGGTAAACAAAAAGTTCAATAGATGTCATTCAATATTAGGAAGCTATATCATAACAGGAAGCTGAAAAACAGCCTGAGCCATGGATGGATGTCTTTTTGCTTGGTTGTGGTTATTCTTATGCCCTTCATTATCGGCATTGGTTTATTGATTAAATCGGCTCCACTTTTGGAAGACCACAGCCTTTTCAAAATTCTGTTTTCATCAAAATGGAAACCCCTTTCGGGTCATTTTGGAATGCTGCCTTTTATCATCAGCTCATTATGGGTAACCTTTCTGGCGATCCTTATTTCGGGTCCTATTTGTCTGCTTTCTGCCATACATCTGACCCAATATGCACCCCGAAGAGTGTTGAGCGTAGTTCGCCCGGTAATTGATATTCTCGCTGGTATTCCTTCTGTTATTTATGGGGTTTGGGGTATCTTGGTTGTAGTGCCTTTTGTTTCTGAATTGGCCAAAGATCTTTTGGGTAAAAGCGTTTCTGGTTATAGCTTATTATCGGGCGCAATTGTATTGTCCATCATGGTTATTCCATTTGTTCTCAACATATTAATAGAAGTTTTTAAAACCATACCCGATGAATTGACAGAAGTATCGCTTTCCATGGGCATGAGCCGTTGGGAGGTTATCAAGTGGGTTACAATTCGCAAAGCATTTCCGGGTATCATCTCAGCTTTTAGTCTTGGCATTTCCAGAGCCTTTGGCGAAACCATTGCGGTTTTGCTGGTTGTGGGGAATGTGATTAAAATTCCTACAGGCGTATTTCAGGAGGGATATCCATTGCCGGCGCTTATTGCCAACAATTATGGTGAAATGCAATCCATTCCTCTTTATGAAGCGGCATTAATGCTTTCTGCATTGGTTTTATTTGTGGTTGTTTTATTGTTTAACTTTGCATCGAGGTTGGCCATCATCCGCTTCGAAAAACGCATCTGATTCTGAAAAACGAAACGCTTATGATGAATAATAAATTTCGAAGAGTTGAAGAGATTTTTTTCCGTACCATTATGTTTATGGCAAGTTGTATCATTATCATTGCCCTTCTGGCCATTGTGATGACGGTACTCAAAAGAGGCATACCCGCTCTTTCTTGGGAAATGCTTACCCAAACACCCAAAGGTGGATTTTATATGGGGAAAGAAGGTGGATTTCTGAATGCTATTATTGGATCATTATATTTGGCAGTTGGGGCTACTTTTTTAGCGCTCATCGTTGGATTGCCCGTGGCACTTTATATGAACGTTCACCTGAAACACAGAAAAAAACTTGTCCATACAATCCGTTTTTTCCTCGATCTTTTATGGGGAATACCTTCTATCGTTTATGGGGCATTTGGTTTTATCATTATGTTGAATTTGGGCTTAAAAACTTCGCTTTTGGCGGGTATCATTACTGTAGCTCTTTTTATTATTCCCATCATGGTCAGATCAATGGATGAAGTATTGAAAACTGTTCCGCATGGACTTTTGGAATCATCGCTTTCCATAGGTGCTACAAAAGCAGAAACGGCATTCCGTGTTTTTCTCCGCCAAACTTTTCCCGGACTTATTACGGCTATTCTTTTGTCATTTGGTAGAGCTATTGGTGATGCCGCCTCGGTTCTCTTTACCACAGGTTATACAGACAACATACCCACATCCCTTATGCAGCCCACGGCTACTTTGCCTTTGTCTATCTTTTTTCAACTAAGTTCACCGGTGGAAGAAGTCAAAAACAGAGCTTATGCTGCTGCCATGGTACTTACGATCATAATTCTAACCATCAGTGTTACCTCCAGAATATTGTTTAAGAAATATCAGAAGAACTCTATAAAATTTTAATTCAATGGAAAACAAAACGCATATAGATATTCAGAACCTAAATTTATTTATTGGTAAAAAGCAAATTCTGAAAGATATCAATGTAAAAATACCTAAAAATAAAATTACAGTTATTCTTGGACCATCTGGTTGTGGAAAAACCACTCTTCTGAAAACATTGAACAGATTAATTGATCTTTATCCCGAAATGAAAGTGGATGGAAAAGTAATCATTGATGATGAAGATATTTTACACACCACGAAAGATATTACCAGCATAAGAAAAAAAATGGGTTTGCTCTCCCAGCGGCCTTATCCTCTTCCTATGAGCATTTTTAAAAATATTGCTTTTGCATTAAAAATAAGTGGAAGAAGGAAAAAAAGCGCTCTTTCTAAACGTGTTCAACATTACCTGCAAATGGCCAGCTTGTGGGATGAAGTGAAAGACAGACTTAAAGATCCTGCTTCTGCATTATCCATTGGACAACAGCAAAGATTATGCTTGTCGAGAGGTCTTGCTGTGGATCCAGAAATCATCCTCGCTGATGAACCGACTTCTGCACTTGATCCTATTTCGAGTCAGGCCATAGAGCAAAAGTTTTTGGAACTAAAGAACAATTATACCATTGTGGTCGTTACCCATATTTTGCATCAGGCACAAAGAATTGCCGATTATGTTATTTTCATGTATCTGGGCGAAATTATTGAACATGGACCCGCCAAAGATGTTTTTGAGAACCCGCAAAAAGAAATGACCAAAATGTATCTAAGCGGTTTGTTCGATTAAACCCTATTTTCTTCAAATACGCTGACCATATTTAAATTCTCTATAAACCATTATAAATTACCTATTTATGAAAAGGACAGCCCTGTTTTTTATTATTATCTTATTGGCGTTCAAGTCATTCTCTCAATTTTCAATGGATGCCCAAATACGCCCCCGTGCCGAAATGCGCAATGGATATAAAGAAATGCCCACAGATTCTTCCGTAGCTGCAAAACTTATTACGCAAAGATCAAGAATCGGTTTTAATTACAAAAAAGGTAAGATTCTTGCCAGAATTGCAATTCAGGATGTTCGAACCTGGGGAGATCAAAAATATAAAACCAATCTACCCTCGAGTTCCATGCACGAAGCATGGTTGGAATATTTTATTACAGATAGTCTTTCGGTAAAATTAGGACGCAGCGAATTGATCTACGATAATCAAAGATTATTAAGCAACACGGATTGGGTGCAAGCTGCCAATGTACATGATGCTGCCATATTAAAATTCAGATATTCTGGGTGGAAATTTCATTTGATTCAAGCATGGAATCAGGTTGGTGATCCGATCTATGATACATATTACTGGAGCACAAATGTTTCTGATTTTTATAAACATTTGTCCGTTCTTTGGGTCAACAAAAAATTGGGAAATTTTGATATTTCTCTTGTCAGTATTTCAGATGGTTTCCAAAAAAAATCTGTGAAAAATTCTACCTATTACAGAACAACAAGTGGTATGAACCTTATATACAAAGCCAACAATTTCGAAGCCATTGCAAGAGGATATTATCAAATGGGTACAGATACTTCCCGCAACGAAATTTCTGCTTTTTATGCAAACTCCGAAATAATTTATAAAATTTCTGCTAAATCAAAATTAACTTTGGGTTGTGAAGTTTTCTCAGGAAAGGATGCCAAAGATACATCCGAAAACAAAATTCGTGCGTTCCACACTTTATACGGAACGGGGCACGCATTTAATGGTTATATGGACATATTTACCAATATTCCTAAGCATACCAAAAACTCAGGACTGGTGAATCCCTATTTGAAATATAATTTTAACCCCACCGAAAAGCTTCAATTATTTGTTGATCTTCATTATTTTGCACTTGAAAATAATTATTTGAATGCCGAAGGACTTGCCATCGACAAATATTTAGCGACAGAATTGGATTTGACATTTAAATACAAAGTATCAAAAGAATTATCTGTAATGGGAGGATATTCAACAATGTTTGTATCGTCCAGCTATGTTTTGCTTCGGGGTGGCGATAAAAATGTTCCTGGTCATTGGGCGTGGTTGGCTGTAAATTTCACACCCACGCTTTTTAGCTCCGAAAATTAGGTAAATCTTAGCTTGAGTTTATTATAAAATAGCGTTTTCATTTTGCTGAGCATGCTTAAAAACGCTATTTCGTTTATGTATTTTCCTTATCTTACCTGGGTCTTCCAATCCATTTTTTCGTTTGACCCGAAGCAGCAGAACTCTTAGGTCTTGAATGACCATATTTGCCTCGATTTTGCTCTTCTTTTACCGGGTTATGATCCATCAAAGGATAAGGATGATCATGGATGATGGATATTTTTTTCGAAATCAATTTCTCAACATCTTTCAGATAGGCTTTTTCTTCGGCATCACAAAACGACAAAGCTGTACCTTCTGCCCCTGCTCTGCCCGTTCGGCCAATTCGGTGAACGTAGGTTTCGGCTATATTGGATATCTCGTAATTAATAACATATTCCAAATTATCTACATCGATTCCTCTTGCTGCTATATCTGTTGCAACCAGAACCCTTGTCGTTTGTGCTTTGAAATTCGTCAATGCCCTTTGCCTTGCATTTTGTGCTTTATTGCCGTGGATAGCTTCCGCTTTGATATTGTTTTTTAAAAGTGTTTTCACAACCTTATCCGCACCATGTTTTGTACGCGTAAAAACCAATGCAGTTTTAATGTTTTTGTCTTTTAAAACTTCCAACAATAAAGCGTTTTTATTTCCTTTATCAACAAAATACACAAACTGTTTTATAATGTCAACAGTAGAAGAAACTGGCGTTACAGAAACTTTTTCCGGATTATTTAAAATTGTACCAGCAAGTTTAACAATATCGGCTGGCATAGTAGCAGAAAAGAATAAGGATTGCCTTTTTTTAGGTAATACTGCCAAAAGCTTTTTAATATCATGAATAAATCCCATATCCAACATGCGATCTGCTTCATCCAATACAAATATTTCTATGTCTCTCAATGAGATGAAACCTTGATTCATCAGATCAAGCAAACGTCCGGGGGTAGCGATCACAATATCGATTCCGCTGCGTAAGGCTGCTAATTGAGGATTTTGATTTACTCCACCAAAAATCTCAGTACAAGTAAGACCTGTATGTCTTCCGTAAGCTCTAAAACTTTCGCCAATCTGAATCGCCAATTCTCTTGTGGGAGTGACAATTAAACTCCTTACTTTTCGTCTTTTATCATTGGTTTTATTTGCATACAATAATTGTAATATAGGTATAGCGAAAGCAGCCGTTTTTCCAGTTCCTGTTTGAGCACAACCCAATAAGTCTTTTCCTTGCAAAACAAGAGGAATAGATTGCATCTGAATAGGCGTGGGAGTTGTATATCCTTCTTCTTCAACAGCTTTTAAAATTGGTTGAATGATGTCTAATGAATTAAATTGCATTTTTATTTTTTGTAAGTTTAACGATATGAAAAAAATTGGAATCCAAAACCAAACGGATTTATCAAAACTGCGTTGAATTATATTGAATGGGAAAGTAAAAAAAACTATTTTCATTTAGCCATTTCATGCAATTGCAGAAATTAGAAGCCCCTATGCGTTGAGATTCCCTGAAATTTATTTTGCAATGATAAATGATTTTTTCTGTTCATTGAAAATAATGCGCAAAAGTAACAAGTTTTTTTTGATAATGAATCGTTTTTTTATTTAATTATCGATCATGCTTGAGCGACCAAAAAAATTCCTTTCATTTTTTCATAATTCATAATTCAATGTCGTTTAGTTAAGCAAAAGTAGATAAAATATTGAAAATTAATCAAAAAAAGTTCTTTGAAATTTTGTAATTCAAAAAATTAATTGCTAACATTGCAGGGTATATAGGG
>Ga0316608_1000257_pt1 | contig 27215 bp, 26 predicted proteins | sample MIS2016152B_MG_FD_207673 | JGI IMG/M metagenome (GOLD analysis project Ga0316608, IMG submission 207673) | Microbial mat bacterial communities from Middle Island sinkhole, Lake Huron, Michigan, United States - MIS.2016.152B | ecosystem: Environmental > Aquatic > Freshwater > Lake > Sediment...
GGATGCTCCGGCGATGTACGTGTATTAGCCGAAACATATATGAAAGATGCGCTAACCGATTCAGGAGAATCCTGTAACCACCATGGAAACAGCAACGATGAAGGCCATCAATGCCATAATCACGCCTAAATCATTTTTTAATGGAAGACAAAAAATCAACCGATTTATACAACGCCCGCGATTTAGCAACAATGCGTTTCGCCGATGAAGCGAGGATGCCTGGCAAAAACAGAATAGAAGAAATTAAAAATTTCGCGTTAAAAGCAGGCATTAAGCGCATTGGTATAGCTAATTGCGTAGCTTTTCAAAAGGAAGCCGAACTTGTAAAGAATAAACTAGCTGATGATTTCGAAATATTTTTGGCCGATTGCAAATATGGCAAGCTACCCAATACCGAAATACTTGGTGCCGATGCGAAAGGTATTTCGTGCAACCCTTCGGGGCAAGCAGCTTACCTGGACGAAAACAAAACAGAATTAAACATTTCGATGGGACATTGTGTAGGTCACGACATGGTTTTTAATCAAAAATCGAACGCCCCGGTTTCTGTACTTTTAATTAAGGACCGCCAGCATAAACATAATCCCATGGAAACTTTCAAGAAAAATGAATAGACTGATTTATTGATCATTAATAATTTATTAACCCATCTTTAGCATTGTTCGTAATTTTTTAATTTATTTGCTTCGCATTTCTCCGAGTTAGTGTTTCTAAATGTTTCTGCACACGAAATACTAACCGATAGGTATAAATGGAAACGTTTATGCCTCCCGAAGGATTACAAATCCTTAATTTGGAAAGGAGATACAGCATTTAGTGTCAGGATACCTTTTAAAAGGCTGTATCAATTGTTTTCTTTTGGGAACAGAGGTTTATTGCATAAGACAAGGTTCAAAATCAACAGCATCATTGTTGCTTTGAGCTGGTTTTTAACTTATTTTTCAATAATATGACCCTGATTCCTTTCCCTCAAATGCTGCTCATTGCTGCTACAGGCCGTAACTCGGGGAAGACTACTCTTGTATGTAATATTATCAGAAAATTCTCAACACATTACCCCATCGTTGCCATAAAGATCTCATCGCATTTTCATAAAAATTATCAGGGAGGAAAAGAAATTATTACTTCCGAAAACCTTGTTATTGCGGAAGAAATTAACCCGGAAATACCTAAAGACAGTTCCAGAATGTTAAAAGCTGGTGCCCAAAAATCGTATTTTGTGATGGCAACAGATCTATATTTACTTCAAGCCTTCCATCACATCCGGACATTAGTCCCTCCAGATGCCCTATTTGTTTGTGAGTCGGGTGGATTGCGAAATTGGCTAAACCCTGGAATATTTCTAATGATGAACAGAATAGAAACCATTGTTTTTAAAGCGGGAACCGAGAAACTCAAACCTCTTGCAGACAAATGGATCACTTTTAATGGACAGGAAATAGACTTCGATATCGATTCAATTGAAATAAATAATAACCGCTGGCAATTAAAATCATAGTATATGCTCCCTTTTAATGAGGCACTTCAACTTGTTTGTTCGTCGATAAAGCCAATGGAGAAAGAGAACGTCTCTTTACCTCAAGCTCTCAACAGAATTTTAGCCGAAGACATAATCTCCGGCATTGCCATGCCACCATTTAATAAATCGGCCATGGATGGCTTTGCTTGCCGTAAGGTCGATTTAGACAATACACTTGATATTATTGGCGAAATAGCTGCAGGAACGACTTTCCGGCAATCTATCGGCGAAAATCAGTGTGTGCGCATCATGACCGGGGCAATGGTACCCGAGGGAGCTGATTTTGTTTTAATGAAAGAACATGCCAAGGAAATAAGTCCGCTAAAAATATGCCGTGCAAAAGAATCCACTGCTGCCAATATTTGCCTTACAGGCGAAGATGTTAAAGTTGGCGATATTGTACTCTTCAGTGGAAAGAAAATATTGCCGGCCGACATCGCCATGCTTGCATCCGTGGGTCATACAATTCCGATGGTATATAAGATTCCGCGGGTTGCAATAATTTCTACCGGAAGCGAATTAGTAGAACCCGATGAAACACCTGCAATTTCGCAGATCCGCAACAGTAATGGTATTCAATTAGTAGCGCAGTCAATGCAATTGGGCATCCTTGCCTCCTATCTAGGCATTGTACCAGATGATGAGACACAGCTCGAAACAGTCATTTCAGATGCTTTGGAAAATTATGATGTCGTTATTATTTCCGGTGGGGTTTCGGTGGGCGATTACGACCATGTGCCTAAAATTCTGCAAAAACTGGAGGTAAAAACCCTTTTTCATGGTATGAATGTAAAACCTGGCAAACATTTGCTTTTTGGTAAGCGAAACAGCACGTTCGTATTTGGAATGCCAGGCAATCCTGTTTCTTCGTTTGTTCAATTCGAAATATTAGTAAAGCCTCTATTATACAGCCTTATGGGGTTAACTGAGTCAATAAAACCATATTACCTACCCTTAGAGGATACCTATCATAGAAAGAAATCCGATACGCTATCGCTGATACCTGTGTCATTTACAGAACAGGGCACCGCTAAACCATTGGATTATCATGGCTCTGCCCATATTCATGCATACACAAAGGCTCATGGAATCATGGAAATGGAAGTTGGAAAAACTGAATTAAAAAAGGGAGAGATAGTTCGTGTACGACCGTTATAACCGTCATATCAATTATTTGCGAATATCGGTTACCGACCGGTGTAACCTGCGTTGCCGCTATTGTATGCCCGAGGAAGGTATTCAATTGTTGAAACATACGGATATCCTTTCGTTTGAGGAAATTACGGAAGTGGTGAAAGCCGCTGTGGAATTGGGCGTGGAAAAGATTCGTTTAACCGGAGGAGAACCGCTGGTCAGAAAAGATATTGTAAATCTGGTTGCTATGATTGCAGCCGTGAATGGTATCAACGATTTATCCATGACAACAAACGGCATATTATTGGAGAAATTCGCCAAACCGGTAAAAGAAGCTGGACTTCAACGGATCAATATCAGCCTGGATACGCTCAATCCCGAAAAATTTAGACAAATAACCCGGGGAGGCGAATTGTCTGCTGTTTTGAAAGGAATAGATGCTGCTATTAAGGCTGGCTTGAATCCGGTAAAAATAAACTGTGTCATCTTTAAATCCTCCCTGGAAGAGGATGCTCAACAGGTAAAAGAATTCTGTGCAAAAAACAACCTGAAAGTTAGGTTCATTCACCAAATGAACCTGGAAACAGGCGAATTTTCAATTGTTGAAGGAGGAGAAGGAGGTAACTGCAAACAATGCAACCGGCTTCGACTTATGGCCAATGGCATGGTTAAGCCTTGTCTTTTCGACGAACAGGAATTCTCAGTTCGTAAACTTGGACCAAAACAAGCGCTTTTAAATGCTCTAGAGAGCAAACCAGCGCAAGGATGCACAAATTCAACAGGGAGTTTTTATAATATTGGAGGATAAAATGAATAAATTAACTCATACCGATTCGCAAGGGAATGCCCGAATGGTTGATATAAGCGACAAACAACCGCAGCACAGGGTCGCCAAAGCTACCGGAACAATCCTGCTTTCCGAAGAAACTTTAAAATTAGTAAATGCTAATGCTTTAAAAAAAGGCGATGTACTTACGGTTGCTGAAATTGCCGGTATTCAGGCAGCAAAACGGACCAGCGAATTAATACCGCTTTGTCACAATATTTCCCTCAATAAAGTTTTAGTTACTGCAACAATTTCGGATAAAGGAGTAACGGTGAACAGTGAAGTTAGATGCACCGGAAACACTGGAATTGAAATGGAAGCACTAACAGCAGTTTCTATTGCATTGCTTACCATTTACGATATGTGTAAAGCTGTAGACAAAGCAATGGTTATTGAAGAAGTAAAACTAGTTGAAAAAACAAAAACAAACATTTCCTAAACAGCATGGAGAAGCTCAATATAGTATCTGTAAACATTTCAGAAGCAAAAGGAACTATTAAAAAACCGGTGGATGAAATTGAATTAAACGATTTCGGGATTCAAGGAGATGCCCATGCTGGGAAATGGCACCGTCAGATAAGTATTTTAGGAAAAGAGAGCATAGATAAAATGGAGCTTTCAGCTGAGCGAAAATTAAATTTTGGAATATTTGCTGAAAACATTACCACAGAAGGATTCCTGGTTTATAAAATGAAGCCCCTTGATAGGTTATCCTCTGGAAATATTCTTTTGGAAGTCACACAAATCGGAAAGAAATGTCATGGCGAAAGATGCACAATCTTTAAAGAAACCGGCGAATGCGTAATGCCAAAAGAGGGTATTTTTTGCCGGGTAATCCGGGGCGGAAAACTGAAAGCCAGGGACACACTCAACTATCATCCAAAAATTGTAACAGTACAAATCATTACAATGAGCGACCGCGCCAGTACCGGTGTATATGAAGATAAAAGCGGGCCGTTGCTGAAGAAATTATGCGCAGATTTTCTTTCGGAAGAAGGGCGATATTCGAATATTGAAATTACCATATTGCCAGATGATGCAGCGCAGCTTAACAACCTTGTTCGCAGGTTAGTAAACGAAAATACCGATATAATTTTCACCACTGGCGGCACAGGGATTGGTCCGCGCGACATTACCCCCGATGTGGTAAAACCCATCCTCGAAAAAGAAATACCGGGTATCATGGAAATGATCCGCATGAAATATGGAACCCAATTTCCGAATGCTTTAGTAAGCAGAAGTATTGCCGGTGTTGCAGGGAAGACGCTTATATATACCCTTCCCGGAAATCCGAAAGCTGTTAAGGAATATGCCGACGAAATCTTCAAAACCCTGGAACATTCCTTTCGAATGCTCCACGAAATAGACATGCATTGATGCCCAATAATTCAATAACAGGAATAATCCTGGCCGGCGGAAAAAGCAGCCGTATGGGAACCGATAAATCGCTGATGCTTTATCATGGAAAAACACTGGTACAACATGCCATCGAAATCATCAAGCCACTGTGCGACAAAGTGATTATCAGTTCAAATAACCCGGTATATGATTTTACAGGATGTGAAACCTGGCCCGATGAATTTCCAATTCAAGCACCCATGGTTGGAATTTATTCATGCCTGAAACGTACTAAAACAGCAAAGAATATAGTCCTTTCGTGCGATATGCCTTTGATACCAACAATACTAATAGAACATCTGTTAAAACAATCTGATCAATTTGACATCACTATTCCAAAACACCTTCCAGACCTTATTGAACCGTTGTGTGGAATATATAATCGTTCCGCTATTCCAACCCTTGAAATATTTATTCAAAAAAACAATTTCCGTTTATATGAATCAATTAGCGCCTGCAACTCTAAAATTGTCTCAGTCGATTCAACCCTATCCTTTTATAATTCCCAACTGTTTACTAACATAAATACTTTAACTGATTACAATACACTGAAATAGTAACACTTAAGTAACTCGTATTTAAAAACCTTAAGGGCTTTGTAATTTATACACTTTTTAAATAAGATGTATATAATTGTCTTACTGACAAATAAATAAAATAATTCTTTGTCTTAATTTATAGTTACATATAGATATATATATTTGTCAATTCAAAATGTGTGTTTTTTTCATTAATTTGTAGCTACTTATTAAAATATCGCATGACCAATCGCAGGCAATTTATAAAAATTACAGCCTTTGGAGCAGGAGCCCTGGCAATAGGCAGCGGCGCTTATAAGGCAATGGCTGGGTTTTCGTCCACCACCGAAGCTGCTAAACTTACCGTAAACCTAACACGCACACCAACCTATTGCGAAGTATGCTTTTGGAAATGTGCAGGCTGGGTGTATAAAAACGACGAAGGCAAAATCTGGAAAATTATTGGAAATGATGACGACCAGCATTGCAACGGCCGTTTTTGCCCTCGTGGAACCGGTGGAGTTGGCATGTACTTTGACGAAGACCGGCTAAAAACGCCCCTCATTCGCACTTCCGAAAGAGGGAAACAAATATTTAAACAGGCAAGCTGGGACGAAGCATTGACATACATTGCTACCAAAATGAAAGATATTGCCTCAAAACACGGCCCGGAAAGTATGGCTCTTTTTACCCATGGATCGGGAAGCAGTTATTTCTCCACCTTATTAAAAGCATACGGATCGGCAAATGTCGCTGAGCCATCGTATGCACAATGCCGTGGACCACGCGACGAGGCATTTATGGCAACCTTTGGCGAAGAAGCCTATTCCCCGGAGATTACCGATATCCGCGACACCAAATGCCTGGTGCTTATCGGGTCGCACATTGGCGAGAATATGCACAACGGCCAGGTGCAGGAAATGTCGGATGCCATCGATAAAGGAGCAACCATTATCACCGTCGATCCTAGATTTTCAACTGCCGCAGGAAAATCCAAATACTGGCTGCCCATAAAACCCTCTACCGATATTGCGTTATTACTGGCTTGGATTCACGAAATTATCAATCAGGAATATTACGATAAAAAATATGTGGAGAAATATTGCTCCGGCTTTGATCAATTAAAGGAACATGTTAAGGATTATACCCCCGAATGGGCATATGGGATAACTACAATTGCGCCGGACCAAATTCGTAAAACAGCTAAAGAAATGGCCAATGCTGCTCCCGCTGTAATAGTGCATCCCGGACGCCATGTGACCTGGTATGGAGACGATACCCAGCGTATCCGGGCAGTTGCAATTCTAAATGCACTACTTGGTTCATGGGGACGCCGTGGCGGGTTTTACCGGCCATCGAAACAAGCTGTTCCATCATCGGAGCATCCTGAATTTCCAACTCCTGCAAAAACATGGAGCGATGCATTTCCGGGAAAATATAGTGTTGCCAGCACTCCTGTGTCAAATGCCCTTATTGACGCTTCTATCCCCGAAAATAATCCCGGTTTTGCTATAAAAGGCTGGATCGTAAATGGTACCAACCTGGTTAATACAATACCCAATCAGGCAAATACCTTAAAGGCGATTCAAAATCTCGATTTAATGGTCGCTATCGATACCATGCCCATGGAAATTACCGGATGGGCCGATGTAATTCTTCCCGAGTGCACTTACTTGGAACGGTACGACAACCTGAGGGTAAGTCCTCACCGGAAACCAGCCATTGCATTACGCATGCCTGCTACCGAACCATTAAATGAAACAAAACCGGGATACTGGATTGCTCGGGAGCTTTCAAAAAAATTGGGCCTCGAAGCATTTTTTCCATTCGAAAAACAAGAAGACTTTCTGGACTGGCAATTGAAAAAAATAGGATCGTCGCTCGAAGAAATGATCCGAATCGGTGTAAAAACGTTTGAAAGGGAAGCAGACGATTTATATTTTGCCAACGATGAAGCTATTGAATTCCCTACGGATTCGGGCAAAATTGAATTGTACTCCTTAGCGTTTGAACAAGCTGGTTTCGACCCAATGCCTAAGTATATAGCTCACGAAGAGCCTCCTGCAGGCTTTTACCGGCTCATTTATGGTCGTGCCCCCATGCACACCTTTAGCCGAACAGCCAATAATCCCAATTTAACCGATTTGATGGACGAAAACACGGTTTGGATTAATCCTAAAGTGGCTAAAGAATGGGGAATAGTGAACGACCAATACATCTGGCTAAAAAACCAGGACGAAATAATATCCGAATTTTCGATTAAAGTACGCATCACCGAACGCATCCGCTGGGATTCGATCTATATGGTTCATGGATTTGGGCATGCCCAAAAACAGATGAAACGTTGCTTTGGAAGAGGGGCAAGCGACACCCAGCTTATTACAAAAGTTTTGACAGATCCCCTTATGGGAGGAACAGGTATGAGAGGTAATTTTGTCACATTTATCACCGAAAAAACAGAACAGGAGGTTGCATCATGAGGTATGCAATGGCTGTTGATACAAAAAAGTGCGTAGGCTGCAGCGACTGCGTGGTAGCCTGCCAAACCGAGAATAATGTCCCGATAGGATATTGCCGCGAATGGGTGGTTGAAGTAATGGCGGGAACTTACCCGCAACTCGAAATGGAGATTCGCTCAGAGCGATGCAACCACTGTGTGAATGCGCCATGTGTGCGTTGCTGCCCCACCGGAGCCAGTCATTTCAGCGATGGCGGAATTGTTCTGGTCGATCCTAAAAAATGTATAGGCTGCGGTGCGTGTATTGCATCCTGTCCTTACGATGCTCGCTATCCTCATCCCGACGGGCATGTGGACAAATGCACCTTTTGCATTCATCGGATTAAGAATGGCCTGGAACCTGCATGTGCATCGGTTTGCCCTACAAAGTGTATTTATTTTGGCGATATGGACGATCCAAACAGCAACGTTTCGGTAGTGCTTAAAAAGAGAAAATTTAAAACATTGATTCCTGAAGCAGGTACTGACCCTCAATTGTATTTCCTGATATAAAACCAGCAATTGTAAAACTATGAAAGAAGAGATTTTTGTAAGCGGCCGCATGAACCATCTTGTTGATCCGCATTTGAATATCTGGCATTGGGAAATCCCTTTGTACCTTTTTTTGGGAGGCCTCGCTGCCGGTATTTTATTTTTTGCAGCCCTCTATTTTATTAATGGTAAGGAAGATCAATATCCTACCGCTGTAAAACGGACCCCAATCCTTGCTCCTATTCTTTTAATAATTGGTCTCCTTGCACTTTTTTTTGACCTCCGGCACAAACTTTACTTCTGGCAATTATATACCCATATAAAATTGCAGTCGCCCATGTCGTGGGGAGCATGGACCTTGATGGTAATTACCCCGGTTTCATTCATCTGGAGCGCTTTGTATATCCGCGAATTTTTCCCAAACTGGGATTGGAAATATAATTGGATAAAAGAAGTTGAGAAATTTCTTCAACAATATAAAAAGGTAATCGCCTGGATTATGCTCATCTATGCTGTTATTTTGGGCATTTACACCGGAATTTTATTATCAGCCTTTAATGCCCGTCCACTCTGGAATACATCCATACTGGGACCTTTGTTCCTCGCTTCCGGGTTATCGGCAGGAGCGGCGGTAACGCTTATTATGTCGAAATCGCCGGAGGAAAGGAAACGCTTTGCTCAAATCGACCTGATCATCATTGGAATTGAACTTTTTTTAATTATTCATATGTTCATGGGCTTTCTAGCCAGCACACAGGTGCAGATTGATGCTGCAAATCTGTTTCTGGGAGGTCCGTATACCATGGCATTCTGGATATTTGTCGTGATACTGGGCATGTTACTTCCAGCAGCATTGGAAATAATGGAATTGCGGAAATTTCATATCCCGGCAATTGTTCCGGCAATCCTCGTCCTTTTTGGAAGTTTAATGCTCCGGTTTATATTTGTTAATGCAGGTCAGATGAGTCGCTGGCTTTACTAGTGTTTAACGAAATAATTTTAAATTATAAAAATATGAGTGAATCTATTACGACCATCAAAAAATCAAAATACCTCAACCCTTATATTGGAGGTGTTTTACTTGGACTTGTTCTACTTGCCGCTAATTTTATTTCGGGCAGGGGATTGGGAGCCAGTGGTGCAATTAAAAGCTGTATAGTTTCGGCTTCCACCACTATCGCCCCAACAGCTTCTGCCAATTTAGCATTCATGAAAGAATATACATCAGCGCATAGTGGTAGCCCTATGAAAAACTGGCTTGTTTTTGAAATGCTTGGGGTCTTGGTAGGTGGATTTCTATCTGGTGCAATTGCAGGCCGATTAAAATTTAAGGTAGAACATTCTCCCAAAATCACTTCCAAAAAAAGGTTAATTCTGGCATTAGCAGGAGGAATCCTCTTCGGTTATGGCTCTCAACTTGGTCGGGGTTGCACTAGTGGCTCGGCATTAAGCGGAATGGCAGTACTATCGCTGGGAGGTTTTATAACTATGATGGCTATTTTTGGGACTGCCTTTGCCCTGGCATATTTCTTCCGAAAAAACTGGATATAGACCTGATCTGATTGACTATAAAATATTAATACAATAAAAATAAGATATATGGGACCATTAGCGCCAAATGAATTAATATCAGAAAACACCAATTTATTTCTAGCCTTTATTATTGGAATTGGATTTGGGTTTGTGTTGGAACAGTCAGGTTTTTCGTCAAGCAGAAAACTGGCAGGTGTTTTTTATGGATACGATACGGTGGTATTAAAAGTGTTTTTTACCGCTGCTATCACTGCCATGTTAGGACTTTTATTTTTCAGCCTGTTTGGCTGGGTAGATCTAAACCTCATTTATGTAAATCCAACTTATCTGTATTCGGCTATTGTTGGTGGAATAATCATGGGAGCAGGTTTTATTATTGGAGGATACTGTCCGGGGACCAGCTTTTGCGGAGCCTCCATAGGTAAACTAGACGCTTTTGTTTTTATTGGCGGATTGTTTATTGGTGTTATGATATTTGGTGCCGGATTTAGCATTTGGGACGATCTCTATTTAGCTAAATTTCTGGGCTCACCAAAAATCAGCGAATCGTTGGGATTATCCGACGGACTTTTTGGATTGTTACTAATCCTTGCCGCATTAGCCATGTTCTGGGTGGCCGAATGGGCAGAGAAGAAATTCCCCAGAGAAGAATATTAATAATCAAAAAGATAAACACATGAAACCACGATTAATACTTGCAGTATTTCTTGTAACACTCGGATTAATAATTGCCGCAGTACCCCAAAATAAAACCAGGCAATATAAGCTTACCGCAATTGAATTGCTGGATGAAGTAAACACCCGGACTCAATTTATCACCCCCGAAGTGGTGGCCGATATGCTCGTTAAAAAAGATCCAACCCTTCAATTAATTGATGTTCGCAGCCAGGATGAGTTTGAAAAATTCAGTCTCTCAGGCGCCATTAATATCCCTATCAGCAATCTCCTATCCGAATCAAATGCTGATATTCTGGATCAGGAAGTAAAAATGAATATTTTCTATTCTAACGGAACGCTTACAGCCAATGAAGCGTGGATGATTACCCGACAGTTAGGATATAAAAATAATTATGTACTTGAGGGAGGATTAAATTATTGGTTCGAAACCATCCTAAACCCTCAAAAGCCGGCTTCAACCAGTCCCGATGAAGAATTTGCGAAATACGATTTTCGAAAAAGTGCCGGTCAGGCATTAGGAGGAGGAACTATTTCGATCCAATCAAAAGAAGCAACTCCATCATCAGCAAAACCGGCTATTAAGACTGCCCCTAAAAAGAAGAAAGCTGCCGGAGGGTGCTGATTTAAGTAACGAAATTATTATTTCAAAAAGTCTATTCGGCTAAATACCAGGATAGGCTTTTTTTGTAAAAATGAAGAACTAGTACTCAAATAAATTGTTCATAGATGTATGAACATATAAAATATTTTAAATGAGCAATTTTGATAATGTAGCACAAACCTGGGATAGTAACCCTATTCATCAGCAACGCTCCGAGGCCATAGCAAAAGAACTTCTAAAGAATCTGAGTGGGAAAAATTATACTACTGCCCTGGAATTTGGAGCAGGAACCGGAATATTAAGTATCTTATTAAAAGATCATTTTTCGGAAATCACCCTAATGGATAGCTCTCAGGAGATGGTAAATGTTGCAAATTCAAAAATTGCAGTCGGGGGCCAATCGAATTTAAAGACAGTGTATTTCGATCTCGAAAAAGAAAACTATAGCGCAAAAACATTCGATGTTATTTTTACCCAAATGGTACTTCATCATGTGAATGACATTGATTCAATTTTCAACAAATTCAGCCATTTGATTAATCCGGGAGGAATGCTGGCGTTGGCTGATTTGTATCCTGAAGACGGTTCATTCCATGGAGAAGGTTTTATGGGACATTTGGGCTTTGATCCGAACAATCTGGAAAACAAACTTTTAAAAATCGGTTTTGATGCGATTACATATTCTACCTGCTTTACCATAAAAAAAATTATGATCGACGGAAATAACAAAGACTTTCCTATCTTCCTACTGATTGCCCATAAACCGAAAGAAACTTCTTAAACCAACTTAAAAATCCCAGTCTCTGCTTAAGTTTCAAATAGAGAAGGTTTAAAGCTATTCAAATGGAATATAATTACTTGTAAATTTATCCCTACATCCTTGCTCGAGGATTTTAAAAAATTATGGCCATAGATGGTGCTTCAAGGGTGCTTTTTTAATATATTTAAAGTTGCAGGTAAACGCTCAATTGGGTACACAACTCTATTTATAAATAGATAAAACCAATATATTTACATACTAACTGGTATGCATGAATGATTCGAAAGAGTATATTTTAAAAATGGCATTTTCGCTTTTTATTACCAAGGGGTACAAAGCGGTAACATTGAGCGACTTAGAAAACGCCACCAAGCTTACCAAAGGGGCTTTTTATCATTACTTTAAAAGCAAAGAAGAGTTGTTTTTTGAAGTAATCGAAAAATATTATTTAAATGCTTACCTGACATTTGAACCAACTGAAAAAGAACAACAAACGTTAGAAGAGTTTATTAACTGTACCATTCAGTTTATAAAAAACAAGATGTTGCTTTTGCGCGATATAACGAATGAAGAAACCCCTGACCCATACTACATAACGCTTTTGTTTGAAGCCAAAAAACATTTCCCTGCACTGGAAGAAAAAATTAAAGATACATTTCAATCCCAGATAAATCAGTGGGAGAAAGCAATAGTTCATGCAAAAAACAATGGTGAAATTAAAAGCAACCTGGAATCTTATTTACTAGCCGAAAATTTCAATGCTATTGGCATGAGCATAGTTAAGAACTTGCTTACCAGCGAATCAACCAATTCAACTATCAGTAAACTCCATCTGCAGTACGAGCAACTCTATAAATTGATTAAAAAATAATTTTTTCTACCAAATTACATACCATTTGGTATGTAATTTGATTGTACCAAACATTTATTTTTTAAACCTAGGATTAGTCGGTCAACTAATCCCTTATTGATTTATTGATATGCTTACTGTTACGCCCTATCGGTTTCTAATGCTGCTTTTTCCGCTTTTCTTCCTGTCCTGTAATGAAATAATCGAATACAGTCCTTACGATGTTGGCTTAGAAAGCCGGAATCAAAACTCAAATTTTATTGAACACCTTTCGGATTTTAACTCCCAGACAAATGACACCTTCTCATTTGCGCTGCTAAGTGATCCACATTTTTATTATGATGAACTTGCCAGTGCAATAAAGAACATTAATACCCATAAAAACCTGGCATTTGTTTTTGTTTGCGGTGATGTAACCGACTCGGGATTGGCTCGAGAATATTTATTCTACCATAACCATATAAAAAAATTGAAAATCCCGTGTTTAACATTAATAGGAAATCACGACTATCTATCAAACGGCAAAATAGCTTACCAGAGAATGTTTGGGGCAACTAATTTTTCTTTTCAATATGGCGCTTATCATTTTATTGCCTTTAACAATATTGTATGGGAAAAAGGAAATGTTTGCCCTGATTTCGATTGGCTTAATTCTCAAATAAAAACAAGTGACAAAAAATGTGTGGTATTCTCGCATATCCCTACCTGGACCGATCAGTTTACGGAAAAGTCCCGAAGTTTATATTCCTCCATCGTAAATAACCCGGCTGTGGCAATAAACATTCACGGGCACCAACACCACTATATGGATACGATAATTAATGATAAACGCTATTTTGTAACTGAGGCTGTATTTGAGCGGGAATATTATATTGTTAAAATGTCAGAGGAAACAATTGAAATTGAAACTATTAAATTCTAACAAATGGCTCGAACTATTTTATGCCTTTGTTTATGTAATTTATGGATCTTTGTTTTAGCTGCCATTCAACCGACTGACACAACTGTATTTAGAGATAAAATTAAAAAATATACCGAAATCCAATACGCAGGAAACGCTGGTCTATTTTCTGTTCATGGTGGTATAAGCATTTTGCAAACCCATTTGAATTTCTCTCTGGGGTATGGGTATCTCCCAAAAGCTGTAAATGGAGTAGAAGTGCACTCGGTAATCCTCAAAACTAAGTATCAGTTTAACAAAGGAGTGTTCCTGAGAAAAGCAAATTGGTATACAGGCTTTTCGGCAATATGCGGTTTTACCTCTAATACCTTTATTTGCCTCCCATCGTATTTCCCCAAAGGATATTATGCACCAAATGCAATACATGCAGCGCCATTTTTAGGCTGTCGCTATCCATTCCCTTTTTACAAACCCATTTGGGCTAAAACCGCACATACTTTTGTCGAGTTGGGAACTCTTGACACTTATTTTTGGTACTGGTTAAATAACAACCATCTTCAATTTTGGGATATATGCAACCTTTCGGGTGGTTTATGTTTTAATTTTTAGACCAAGGTTATAGTTGGTTTCCTAACTGCAAGAATTTAACAAATCAGCTTAGCTACCAGCTGATTTCAATTCATTTTCCATCCAATTAATAAAATTTGGAAGAACAAATTTTTTATCTTTATTGTTTAACGGTAAACTATTCGTTAACAGAGAACCATACCCCTACGGCAAGAAAACCAAAACGCTAATTTCTACCAAGTATGCCACAGTTTAACATCACAGATGTCCTTTTTTTCAGCTACCCTGAAGAATTTCGAAGTTGGCTTAAAGAAAATCACCTTCTAAAAAAAGAACTTTGGGTTGGTTTTTATAAAAAGGAAACCGGAAAATCAAGCCTTACCTGGTCACAATCGGTTGATGAAGCGCTGTGTTTTGGGTGGATAGATGGCATTCGAAAATCAATTGATTCGCAAAGCTATACCATTCGTTTTACTCCCCGCAATCCAAAAAGTATATGGAGTGCTGTGAATATTAACAAGGTGGAGGAATTGAAAAAATCAGGTTTGATGAACCCTGCTGGTTTAAAAGCTTTTGAACATAGAACAGATAAAAACTCAGCTATTTATTCGTTTGAACAGCAATCGGCACAATTAAATGATGAATTTAAGCTTGCCTTCAGGAAAAATACGAAAGCATGGGAGTTTTTTATTTCTCAGCCCCCCTCCTACCAAAAAACAGCCACCTGGTGGGTAATAAGTGCCAGGCAGGAAACTACCCGCCGGAAGCGAATGGAAACGTTGATGGAGGACTCTGAAAACTGTTTAAGAATAGCACCTTTAAGGAGAAACCAAAAACAATAATTAAACGAAAATACTTCTGATTGTTAAAAAAAAAATTCCAGGAAAAGATTGTCCAAAATCTAACGTTTTCAGGAAAACTCAAATCAGTATTTTGAGATTAATTTCAATCTAAAAAAAAATAAAAAATAGAGAATGGAATGCCGCTTTTACCAGAAGATGTAAAAACGGCATTCAGTTAAGGCTGCATTTTATTGCAATTTGATTTGACAACTAAGGTATATCTCCTTAATTATCGGTGAATAATTATTTATAAAACACTATTGAAACTTACTAGGTGGGGTTATTTACTCTTTCTGAAATTCATGAACCAGGCAACTTGATGGATATCGGAATCTGCATTCCCAATCCGCTCCCTTTCGGCCTGTGTAATTACCGGAACCATTAAATAATCGCCAGGAACCCAATTAGCAGGGGTCACTATATTATTTTGGGCATCTACGGTCTGCAATGCAACCAAAGTCCGTTTTATCTCTTCCATGTTTCTTCCTACTTCTTTTGGGTAAAAAGTTATTGATCGAATTTTGTTTTCAGGATCGATAATAAAGACAGCCCTGATATTTTGAGAGATACTGGCAGAAGGATCAATCATACCATATTGATTTGATATCATCAGATTATCATCAGCAATCAGCGGGAATTTGATTTTAACAGGTTCTCTGTCTTTATATTTAATTTCTTCAAGCGCTTTCACCCAATCGGTGTGCTGACTAATAACATCTGTTGATAAGATGACAATTTGAGCATTCAAATTTTTGTAGTCTTCCTGCTGATGCGATAGTTCAAGAAGTTCAGAGGAACAAACCGGAGTAAAATCCTTCGGGTGAGCAAACAATATTTTCCATTTATTACCAAAATCTTTAGGAAAAGTAATTTGTCCGTTCGTTGACTGAGCTTTAAAAGAAGGAGCTAGTTCACCGATTAATGGAATTCTAATTATTTCTTTCTCTTGAGAATGCACTTGAATCACCACAATAAACAACACTGCCAGCATTAATACTTTTGTTTTCATAATTAGGGAGTTTTGAATTAATAAATAAAGTTGCAAATTTAGGCTAGAAAGCTAACCAAGTCAATCATAGCAAGACCAAACAAATAAAAGATAACTACATCTTTATTTATTTTTACAAGTATTTATTAATGAATATTATATAAACAATTATATCTACAATTAGTTTTCGATATTTAAACTTATTATAAATAAAAACAAGTCAATCGGTTTTGAATATTTTCGTAAATTATTAACAGTATGATAAATATCATATTTTATTTAAAACATAACTATATATACATGTAGAAGGATTAAACAAAATGTAGTTTTAGAAGCATTTTCTTTCTCATTATTAAATCATTAAATAAGATTTTAAAGGTAATTAGAGTGTAAAGAAAATTATTCCTAATTAGGTGAATGTTTAAGAAAGGGCTTACTAAAAATTTATTTGTCGAAAAAATAATCGCAACTTTAAATCTTATACAATCCTATTAATTCTATACAGATGCGAAGAAAAGACAAAGAAATAACCGATCCGAAAATTATCAGCGAGATACTTGACCTTTCTGAAATTTGTCGGCTAGGGATGGTTGATGATGGCCGTGCTTATATAGTCCCGGTGAATTATGCACATAAAGATGGCGCAATATATATTCACTCGGCTATGCATGGAAAAAAATAGAACTTCTGAAAAAGAACAATCAGGTAGCTTTTGAGATAGAATACAAAAGTGGAATTATAACCGGCGAAAAAGCATGCGATTGGACTGCCCGCTACCGTTCGGCCATGGGCCATGGCACTATTGCTATTGAAACAGATACTGCATTTAAAAAAGAAGCGCTCAATTTAATAATGCGCAAATACGGAGCAACAGGCAATAGCTTTGATTACGACGAAGCATTGCTTTCCCGGGTTTGCATTCTAAAACTGACCATAACTTCCATTTCGGGAAAACAATCGGGCGATTGGTAAATTGCTTTACGTTCATATTTGAAAGGGTTCTGTCAGCAATTTCTTAGCGCTGGTAAAAATGATCAGCATTTCCCTTCCTATAATTAGCTAATGGTAGCATTTTGAGAATATATTTGCAAAAAAAACATCATGGATATTCAGCTTAAATACGGGAAGAAACAATTAGCCCTAACCTTTTCAAATGAAGCAGTTATACCTGAATACAGTGAACCCGAGTATTCAATTGATAAATTTGATTTTATTCAGGAATTGCTTCAATATCTTCCTGTAGAAAAATCGAAATATAACGATGTTGCTATTGTGGTTTCGGACAAAACACGATTATGCGGATATCCAGAATACCTTCCCTGGCTTACGGAAACATTGATACAACAAGGGGCAAAAAAAGATAATATCTGCTTTTACATAGCTTATGGTACCCATCCCAAGCAAACCGACGAAGAAAGTATAAACAGCTACGGTTCCGTATTTAACGAATATCGCTTTGTCCACCACAATTGCAACGACGAGTCAGTGTTCGAAATATGCGGTACCACTAAAAGAGGGACTTCGGTTACCATTCGGAAAGACATTCTTAAGAGTACATTGCTGATTACATTCGGAGCGATATCCCACCATTATTTTGCTGCTTACGGTGGAGGGCGTAAACTTTTATTCCCTGGATTGGCTGCCCGGAAAGCGGTCTATCAAAATCACGGGCTTTTTCTCGATCGGGCATCACGATCACTGGCTTCCGGATGCCAACCAGGAATACTCGATGGAAATCCGTTGGCGGAAGACCTGAAAGAAATAGACACGTTTGTTCCTGCTAAAGTCTCCATTCATGGAATTATGAATGCATCGGGAAAAGTTTGCAGATTGATGGTTGGAAATAGTTACGACGACTTTGTAAAAGCTTGCAAAGTTCACGACGGCTACTATAAATACAATTCGGCAACATTATACGACCTGGTAGTTGCTTCCAGCGGAGGATATCCCAAAGACATAAACTTTATCCAGGCGCATAAATCGGTTCATCATGCCGCAGCTTTTGTGAAAGATGGCGGCACACTGGTGATTTTATCGGAGTGTTTTGATAAAATCGGGTCAAATTATTTTATGAAATACCTGGAAGCAGGTAGCTTTGAAGCTGCTTTTGCCATGCTCGAAAATAATTATGAAGGGAATGGAGGAACGGCGCTTTCGATGATGCTTAAAACCAAGCGTATTAACATTTGTATGCTGACATCACTTGACGAAATAACATGCCAAACACTGGGTGTTACTAAAATTACGGAAGAGGATGTGCAAAAAATAATTTCAGCAGAAAAAGGAAGCATTGCCGTTATTCGGAATGCAAGTATTTTGGTGAAATAAAAAAAAGGGTTGCAAGTTGCAAGTTACAAGGTGCAAGGTGCAACCTCATCTTAATATTTTGCAACCTGCAACCTGTAACCTGCAACCTGTAACTCGTACCACTTTTAACTCATAACCCGCACCCCTTCCTCCGTATCATTCTATTCCAAATTCCTTCTATTCAATAGTATTTTCGCATAATCTCTACCCAACTTGTCATTGTAATCTTCGTACGATTTTTTAACCCATTTCAATGCTAATTCTGTATTACCAAGCACTTCGTACGATACTGCTATATTTAAACAAGCTCGCCCTGCGTTTTTACGACTGGTATGTTTAGCAATTTCGCTCCAACTATCAATAGCTCCCTGCCAGTTAGCAACTTCAGCACGCCTGAATCCTGCTTTGAATTCTTGCTTGCCCGAACCTTTTCCTTTTTTATACATATCCCTTCGAACGGTATAATAGCTTGGCAAAAACCGTTGAATATAGTCCTGCCCCGCTGCATATGCCGTATTTGGCAAAGCCTCAGGAGGAGCAAAAGCAAAATTGTTCCCAACACCATTAAATGTTAAGTAATTGGTTATTTGATATTGGTCAATAATAGTTTTTGTGGCAGGATCGTACAATCGCCAAAAACTGAGTACATTCATTCTGATTTGATTTGGTAAGCCAATTTTTGGTTTTTCTCCATTAATAGCATTTACAACCTGATTAGCAACAGTTGACAATACTACATCCGAATTCGAATCAAATGTTTCTAGCACCAACAGGACTTCGGCATTTGCTGAATCACAAATATTTTTAACAATCTTCCAATCGAGCAATTCCGGAGTTTCGCGGGTACCTGTGCCATACAATCTGGTTTTTTGAGGGATAACAATATTTATACCTTTACGCCCCTGCATACGATCGAACACCCCTGTCAAACATTCGTCCGAGGCCAATCGATCAGAACCTGCAACCTCTCCGGTAGCAATCGCCTCAATAACCTTCGTCTTTTTATCTTCATTTTTAGTCAGCGACCTGTTTACCAGCGCAATTGTCTTCACATTATCGGGCAAAAAAACTTCAGGATTAAGGGGGTAATTTAAATTTACACTGCCATACTTACTGCATCCTGAAATTACTATTGCGATTAGAAATACGAAGAATAAAGAATTTTTTATCATACGAATCGAATTTTAGGTTAATTCAAAAAATATTCATCCCCACTTTTAAATTTTTTGCATTTACGTTTGAACCTTCCTAAAAGTTATTTTCAGAGGTATTGCCTCTCACCTTATTTTAAAATTTACCATTTTTATAGTATAAAATATAAAAAAATCTATCTGCAATCCTGGTCAGGTTTAACTCATTTCAAAACGAGACCGATTTCGTTTATACCTTCAAGTCCCCATTTAAATAAATATCTGATAGTCAATTAATAAATTACATGAACCTAATTCCCAAAGAATCATTTATATTAAAATTTTATTAAAATTCATTTTCCACTGGTAGAAAATAATTATACTTTTGCGGGCATAATCAATTATCCTTTATATGGACGATTACCATTCTAGTTGTTAATCATAAATAGAGGCGGTTAATACAACCTCTGTTTATTAATTTATGGAGTGTTGTATTAATGAAAACGTATTATAAAAATTTCAAAGGACTGGTTCCCTGCTCGGTTTGGGAGCCCAACTGTTGGATTAATGTTGAATGTCCTACCGATAACGACCGTACTTTCTTAACGGACGAATTAGGAATACCGGCCCCTTTCCTGAATGACATTGAAGACGTAGATGAGCGTCCTCGTATTGAAATAGAAGAAGGATGGTTCCTGATTATTTTGCGGCTTCCATATAAAAGCGAAGAGCTGAGTTTGCCGTATTCTACTGTCCCCTTAGGAATAATATTCAAAAACGATGTTTTTGTTTCAGTTTGTTTTTATCAAACCGAAATGATATCTGATTTTATACATTATACAGTTCGAAAAAACCAGGAAATCCAGAATAATTTCGACTTGGTTCTTAAACTCTCCCTTTCATCAAGCGTTTGGTTTTTAAAATATTTAAAGCAGATAAACCAAAAAATTAGGGTAGCTGAAAATACCCTTGAAAAATCAATCAAAAACGAAGATCTGCAAACCCTTTTGCAAATAGAAAAGTGCCTGGTATTTTTCACCACCTCGCTGAAAGGGAATGACATATTAATACATCGGGTAAAAAACCTGAAAGATTACAAAGAAACCTTTGACCCTGAATTGTTGGAAGATGTTGAAATTGAATTGCGACAGGCCCAGGAAACAACGAACATATACAGCGACATTCTTAGTGGAATGATGGATGCATATGCTTCGGTCATTTCCAATAATTTGAATGTTATTATGAAAAGGTTAACTTCTATTTCGATTATTTTAATGATACCAACTTTAATCGCAAGTTTGTATGGGATGAATGTTCCCAATGCATTTGAAAATAATAAACTGGGATTTTGGATGGTATTGTTAATTTCGTTTATCATTTCCATAAGCATCACATTGATATTTCGCTGGAAAAAGTGGTTTTAGGGAGGCTGTGAACGAGTATTATCATCAAAAAGAGTATTTTCCATGTATCATCTCATTTTTTCGGTTTTTCCTAAAAAATACAGATTTGGCAAAATTTTTTTAAACATAATTTTTTCTCCCTTCTAAAGATTTTTGAGAATGAAGTATTCCTGTCTTTTATTATTCCTTTTGCTTCCTTTACTTAATTCATGTAAACCTAAAACTGGAGCGAAAATACATGACAATTTTGAAGGAGATACACTGAATGCAATTTGGACAAATGATAAGTTTCTCCCTGGTGCTTTTAAAATACAATCGCATTTCGTAAGATCCGGGAAAAGTGCAGCTATTCTTACTCTACAAAAAGGCGATCAGATAAAAGAAGAAAAAGGCACTGAACTTGAAAGGGCTGAATTGAAGGAATCGAAAAAACTAATGGCTTTCGAAAATAAAGTATATGTTTATTCCTTTAGCATTCTGTTGCCCAAAGGATTTCCTATTTCGCCCGAACGACTTGTAATTGCCCAATGGAAACAAAACTGTAAATCGGGAAACTGTAATCCCGATAATCCGATTTTGGCCTTACGCTATAATTCCGGCATATTTAGAATCACTTTGCAGGTGGGGCCGGATAAAATTACTTTATTCCGACGAACCGATAGTATCATTAACAATTGGATGGACTTTAAATTCAAAATAAAGTTTTCGAGAAATCCCGATGGGAGAATCAAAACCTGGTTGAATGGTAAAGAGATTATTGACTATAGCGGAGTTACTGCATATTCAGAAACTTATGGGTATCCGCTGCCCGGTAATTTTTATTTCAAAATTGGACTCTACAGAGATCAAATGCCCCAAACAATGAATATCTACATTGACGACTATGAAAAACAGGAATTAGAGAAATGGTAATTTTCAAAACTTATTGATTATATGAACCATAAATTTAATTGTTTAGGATCTCTTGTCCCTCAATTATTCCGGTTGCACCTAAAAATGTTGCTGGTTTTGGGCTTTTAGATTACACTTCTACTATCAGTTTACCAAGATTCTTCCCTTCAAAAAGTCCCAAAAATGCTTCCGGCAACATATCGAATCCCTTCATAATTGTTTGGGAATACGTTAGATCGCCTGATTTTACCCAGCCTGTAAGCGCCTGAAATCCTTCCGGAAAGCGAGCGGCATAATTACTTACTATAAATCCCTGCATCAATAAACTGCGCTTCAGGATAATGGGCTGAATTCTTGGCCCTACTGGCGTTTCAGTTGCATTATAAAGCGAAATTTGTCCACATACTGCTATTCTGCCGCTACCATTCATGTTTTCAATTACAGCATCAGAAATTGGTCCGCCCACATTGTCGAAATACACATCTACCCCGCTAGGGCATGCTTTTTCAATAGCTGAGGCTATATTTGAAGTGGTTTTGTAATTTATAACCGAATCAAATTTTAGTTCGTTAAGCAAGTAATTAACTTTTTCGTCGTTACCGGCAATGCCCACAACATGACAACCGTTGATTTTGGCAATTTGGCCAACCACCATTCCCACAGCCCCTGCTGCGCCCGAAACAACTACAGTTTCGCCCTTTTTAGGTTTTCCAATATCGAGCAATCCAAAATAAGCAGTGAGACCAGGCATTCCAAGTATTCCCAAATAATAACTCAATGGTGCAATGGTGGAATCGATTCGTTGTAATCCTGCCGCAGCAACAATTATTTCCTGCTGCCAGGGAAGAAATCCAAGTACGTAATCGCCTGCTTTATATCCCTCTGCTTTACTTTCTTTCACCTGGGCAACTATTCCCCCAAATATAGGCTTACCAACTTCATAGGGCGGCGCATACGATTTAGCGTCGCTCATTCTCCCTCGCATGTAAGGATCTACCGAAACAATTTTAGCTGTTAAATGAATTTCCCCATCATTTAATACAGGGAGAGTGATATGTTGAATTTCGAAATTTGCCAGGGTAGGAATCCCTTCGGGCCTTGACTTTAAGATAAATTGTTTTATCATGCTTTTAATTGTGAATAAAAAAATTCAAGACGGTATAAACTATAACAAATAACATAACAAAAGCTATTAAGTTTTACGAGATCGACAAATCCTTTACAAATTCCATAAGGTTGTATAAAACTTTTTTACTGCAAATAATTCTGTAACTCAAAGGAATATCAGGTCTTTTTTGTAAATTTATAATACACATAGTACATTGGGCAACGAAGGTTATTATGTTTTGATTAGAAGGATTCAATTATCTAGGTGATAAAATAACTAATTCTACACCAATGTCGTTGACTTAAGGATTTATCTTTCCTAAGCATTCTTCGACTCCGCTCAGAATGACTCTACTCCGAAGTGTCACCCTGAAGTCGAAGGGTCTTTCTTAAGTCAAAGACATTGAATTCTATACTGTAATTAAAGTAACAGTTTATAATAAAACATCTGTTTAAAATGGCAGACTCCAAACTATCGTATGAGCAATTAGAGAATCGAATTATTGAACTGGAAAAGTTTGCTGAGATTTATAAATTAATTGCCGATAATACCATCGACTGTGAAATTGTTCGGGATATAAACCATAAAATAATCTATGTTTCGCCATCGTTTGAAAAGCTTTTCGGCTATACAACCGAAGATTATCTCAATGGAAAGCTATCCGAAAAAAAGTTTATCCATCCGGATGACATAAATTCTCTAAATAAAACCCTGGAAAAAGTTTATAACGATAAGTCTTCAATAAGCAATCTGGAACTACGGACAATTAAGAAGGACAAAAAGGAAGCATATATTTCAGTAAACATCCTACCAATATTTGATAAAAAGGGGATTTTTATCGGCACAAGAGCCAGAATACAAAATATTTCTAAAAGACAAGAAATTAAGGATGTTACAAATCAAAAAAACAATTCACTGGCAATACTGAACGACTTTGCCAAGGAACTCGCATATAAACCCTCACAATTTGTCGATTCATTTATTGTAAATAAACTAAAAGAATATACCGGTGCAATTGCAATTGCTTTAAGTTATTATGAGGAAAAAACATCGGAGTTGGTTACTTCAGAGACTTCTCTTAATAATGAAGAGAATTCGAATATTAAAAAAATACTTGGAAAAAAAATAACAGGGCTTCGCAATAAAGTGAGCCCTGATGAATATACTGAAATTGTAGAGCAAATTATTGGGACACCGCAATCGCTCTATGAAGTCACATTTGGAAGTATCCCTAAATTTATTGCCGACAGCATACAAAAAATCATGGGCGTTAAGCATTTTGTAGGCATGGCACTTATGAAAGAACATCAACTGGTTGGCGCATTAGTTATTGCAACAAACTCTCAATCGACAATACCTGATGCCGATTTTTTAAAAGCATTTTCAATTTTATGTGCTAATGCAATTGAGCGCAAACGTGCTGAACTTGCTTACAATAAAAGCGAGGCTAAGTTTAAGGTATTGAGCGATAATTCATACGATATAATGACCGTATTAAATCCAGACGGAATAATAGAATATGAAAGCTCTGCAACATACCGCATTTTAGGATACATTGCCGGGGAAAGAATTGGTAAAAATGCCTTTGAATTTGTCCATCCTGACGATTTAGCCATTGTTTCATCAGAATTTCAAAAGCTTTTTTCCAATCCAAATATCCCGAGAACAATTGAATTTCGATTTCTGGGGAAAAATAATTCCTGGGTATGGTTGGAGGGCAGCGCCCAAAACTTCCTTTCGAATCCATTTATCGAAGGAATTATTATCAATAGCCGGGACATTAATGATCGTAAAAAAACTGAGCAGGCCCTTAAAGCAAAAGAAACTGAACTAATTGCCATTAATGCCGCAAAAGATAAACTTTTTTCTATTATTGCCCACGACTTAAGAAGTCCGTTTTGCAGCATGATTGGAATGCTCGAATTATTGTGCGATAATATTGACACATACGATCTTAATAAATCAAAAAACTTCCTCAATCGAACCTATTCATTAGCCGAAAACACGCTTAATCTTTTAGATAATCTTCTATCATGGGCAAAATCACAAATTGGACAAATCCAGTTTTCGCCCGAGGAAATTGATTTATCAACTTTCATAAATCAAACACTCGACATTTATAAATCGGTTGCAAATGTCAAAAACATACGAATTCAATTTGAAGAAATACAAGAACCTATTATGGTAATTGCCGATCCTAACATGTTAAAAATAATATTTCAAAACTTAGTTGCAAATGCTATAAAGTTTACCAATACTGGTGGTAAAATAGAAATAAATACTCTTTTGAAGCAAAACTTTGCAGAAATATCCGTTTCCGACAATGGTATTGGCATGTCGGAAGAGGTAAAAAGTAAAATATTTCAGCCGGGAGAGCAGATTACCATGCCTGGCACTGCCAACGAAAAAGGTACAGGTTTGGGACTTGTTCTTTGTAAAGAATTTGTCGAACGAAACAGCGGTAAAATTTGGGTTAACAGCAAAATGGGGAAAGGAAGCTCGTTTACTTTCAGCTTACCGGTTTTGAAAAATAACCTTTAATAACCTTATATAATATTGACTATAAGAAATATATAAAACGAATTTAAATCGTAAGTCCCCATTTACTATTTGACTTATCAATAAATAATTTATCCAAAAAAAAACAATAACTTTAAGAGCGAATGAATTTTTAAATAAAAAAAATATACGTTAACAATGTTTGAAAATTAAAATAGCTAATGCAAAAAATGACTTTCGAAACAAAAAAAATCTTATGACAATTCTGTTTCAACATCGATGCTTAACCCTTTTATTCGTTTTACTTTTTTGGAATACATTCCTCTATTCCAAAACAGAACAAAAAATGGTACTTGTTCTACATTCATATAACAGTGGACTCAGTTGGACAGACAGTACCAATTTCGGAATTTTTGACGGATTTCAGGAAGGACAATATGGTATTGTAGATTTACGGGTTGAATTTATGGATACCAAACATTTTGAGGATAGCAACTATTTTGAGTACTATAAAAACTACCTGGCCTACAAATATCAAAAACTAAATTTCGATGCAATTATTTGCGGGGATAATCCAGCATTTAATTTTTTATGCAAACACCATGTAGCTTTATTTAAAAATACCCCCATTGTTTTTTGCGGTCTAAATTATCCCGATTCAATTCCACATGGGTTTACCGGAATTATTGAAGATGTGGATATCTACAATAATTTGAATTCGATTATTAAAATACATCCAAAGTATAATAAGCTCTATATTATAAATGATAAGTCAATTACCGGCAAAAGTCTTAAGAGGGAACTGGACCATGTTATAAAATCGAACTTTCCGGGTTTAAAATACGAGTATCTTACAAACTATACATTAAGCGAACTAGAAGAAAAATTGGAAACCTTGAAAGAAAACGATGCTGTTTTAATGCTCCTTTTCAATTTCGACAGACAAGGGACGACTTTTTCGTTCGATTATATTCTCGATGAGATTGCTCCACACTGTAAAGCTCCGATATATGGAGTCTGGACTTTTTATCTGGGTAAAGGCATTGTAGGTGGAAAAATTTTAAGCGCATACGAACATGGATATTTGGCCAGTGGCATGGTAAAACAAATACTCGATGGTAAAACAACATCCGAGATCCCAATTATTAATGGCCCGGCCCACTATTGGTACGATTATAAAATCCTTCGTAAACATGATATAAGCAAGTTTAGCTTACCTAAAGATGCGCACATAATCAACCTGCCTTACGATTTCGTACTTAAAAATAAAATTTTCTTTACATTACTGAGTATTATCCTGATTTTACTAATTTTCCTGATTCTGGTATTATACATTCAGGTAAAAAGGGTACGGGCAAATCTTCGTAAGGAAAAGACTCTGGTAACAGCAATCGAAACCAAATCGGACGAGTTAAAACTGGCGCTTACTAAAGCAGAACAAGCTAATAACCTGAAGACAGCGTTTTTATCAAACATTTCGCACGAAATCAGAACACCGATGAATGGTATCCTGGGTTTTTCGAGCCTTTTACAACCCAATATGGATACCATCATTCAGGAAGAATATATAAATACCATAAATTTATGTGGAAACCAGTTACTTTGCATCATAAACGACATTCTGGACATTTCAAAGATTGAAAGCCAACAGATTAAAATAAATCATGAAGTTTTATTATTGAACCAAACTATAGATAATGTTGTATCGGCTTTTAATAATTCATCACGCTTTAATAAAACAAAAATTGAGGTGCATAAGCCACTTCCCGATAA